>Ga0307515_10002723_pt1 | contig 37810 bp, 47 predicted proteins | sample 17_EM_MG_FD_194513 | JGI IMG/M metagenome (GOLD analysis project Ga0307515, IMG submission 194513) | Populus trichocarpa ectomycorrhiza microbial communities from riparian zone in the Pacific Northwest, United States - 17_EM | ecosystem: Host-associated > Plants > Roots > Unclassified | place... | reverse complement strand
TAGCATAGGTAAATATATACTAACTTTAAACTTAATAGATTATAAGTTTAAATCCCACTAACGTCGTCCTTTATTAAGAATTGGGAAATATAATTATCTAGTATACTTTCCGTCCTACTATTTAAGAGATTCTTCGGTAATATTACTATACTATAAGTAAACTCTCCTCTCTATATAATATACCTATATAACTAACTACTCTTAAGATAAGCAGGAGAGAGTAAAAGCTTTACTAGCAATTAATATAGAGACTTAGGTAGGGGGGGTATTAGAGAAGTAGGTACAGATAGGGAGGCCCTTATATATAAATGTAATTCTAATTTAGAGCTATAGATCTCTAAATATAATTATAAGTAACCTATATTACTTATATAAAGTAAAGAGCTAATTAACGCTAGCCTTATAAGGCCTATATAGCGACTCTATATTATTTAGTAGGCCCTCGCCCCTTTACTAAGTATTAAAGTCTCCTAGGGTTCTATAGTAGGTGCTATAGAAATTATAAGTAGTGGGATTATAGAGCTTAGTGTTTGTTATACGATAAAAATTCTTAGCCTATAGTAGCGGCAGTGGGAGCACTAGAGGGTAAGGATTGGATTATAGAACTAGAGGATATTAAGAAATAAATAAAAGTTACTAATTTTAATCTCCTCTCTTTTTTACTCTTTTTATTTTATTTTATAGTATTTTATATAAAGAAAAGTATAAATAGAGGGTAGAGAGAAGATACCTAATTAGTAGGGAAGCTAAGGATAATGGTAGATTACTCGCTTATTTAGTAGCGGATTAAAATAATTAATCGATATAATATAATATGATATGATCTCGCGTATCGTATCAATCGTTATCGATTAGATTATGCCCCACCCTGGTAGTATATCTCTACCCTTATCTATAAGCTACGCCTTATTATATTACGCGTCCCTTTACTATAAAATCTTTAGGTACTCCCTAATATTATCCTGTTATAGGGATTAGTAGCTATTTATTTCTATAGCCTTCTATGCCTAATAGAGGTCTATTAAGGTAGTAATATAGCCATAAACTAAGCGCTAGGAGAGCCGCGTCTCGTCCTAGGGCACGTTGTCGCTAGCCTTACGGTTTTTGCTTTTAGTAGCTGGCCTATAACCTCTTTAATAAGGAAAAGCAGTAGCTTCTCTTCCGTAACAGTATCGCCGTTATAGTACTACCTCTGCTTATAAAAGGCCTAGAAAGACGCGCGTTAGCTATAAGTATACTACTTTATAAAGCACCTACCTACCTACCTTAAACTCTTTCTACTTTAGCTTATAATTTAGAGACGTATTTTTAGGCCTCTTAGCACGCATAAGGGCGAGGATACTCTGTGCGTTAGCGCGTAGTTCGGTATTATTCGCGACGGTAAATCTTTACGCAACTAATTAACGCTATTTTTAAGATAGGACGTTGCTAGAAAAGCCACGCCCTAGGGGGAGTTTATATTTTATATATATATATTAACGTAGACCGGGGAGGAGAGGTAGAGAAAATATACCTACTAGCCGCTTAGCGAGCGGATAAGTGACCTTACTGCATAGGGTAAGTATATAGGCGCACGGCTGGCCCAATAGGCCAATAGTACGCGCGTATTAGCGGCTTGATTAGCGGGGGGTAAGATATTCAAGTATGTCCACGGCTTGGCTGCAGGCTTGGCCGTGGACATGTCGACGGGGGTTGTTAGTGTCACGTGCGGCTCAGCGACTGCGGGCGCTCAGCCGAGCCGTGAATACCACCTCAGGTCGGCGCTAGAATGCAGTTCATTATCCCTCGACGGAAGCTAGCTATCGCTACCATTGTTCTTAGTCTCGTTCTCCTCTCCATCCTACTTTTAAGTCCTAACGCTTCCCATAAAACACCAGGCCCGAAAATGGGTGTCACTCACATCGTTCTCTTCCAATTCAAATCGTCTGCCAATCCTGAGGCTATCAATGATGTATGTGTCCACTCGCAATTTCTGGTAATCTAAATCTGACGAAGCTTCAATCGTCAAAGATCTCTCGACGTATGCTTGCATTGAAGGACGATTGCATTCACCCAACCTCTAAGAAGCCGTATATCAAATCTGCATCCGGCGGTACAGATAACTCGCCCGAAGGAATCCAGGTATGCTTAGTCTTTCCCAAAATGGTTCTCCTGTGGAAATACGCCTCGAAAATCTTCCGATATGTGCTAATTGCATTATGTAGAATGGCATCACGCACGCATTTATCGTAGAATTTGAAAGCGCCGAAGACAGAGATTACTACATCAATGATGACCCCGCTCATGATGAATTCAAGAAACTCGCTGGCAAGGTCCTTGAAAAGGCGCAAGTCATAGACTTTACTGATGGGGTATTCGGGTTGTAATAGACTGGACTATCTACCGGTGGGCTAGATAGCATTACTAAACTCGGGTGAATTGACTTCGCTGTGTATGTGAGCGCGCCATTCTTTCCACTATATTCCACTGTGCCATTAATGATGAATCTGTAGCACTCGCGCCACGATGGGTTGACCAAATGTCATCGCTAACCTGTAAATCACGTAGTAGCTCTTGACATTCGAAAGATTGATTGCGAAGTCGCACTTTCAATAAAAAACATCCGGGGCGACATGGCGGATATGGTGAGAGGCTATAAAGAGAGGATGCTTCAAGATCTATTAGAGGTCCACGTAATGCAATCCTTCACGATGGTATTAGTATTGTATATGTTGATGTGTTGTTAACTCCAGGCCAATGAAAATGGTTAGTGGCAAAGGGAGCGCATACGATAGAACATGCTTAAGCAAGGATAAAGGTAATGAAGGAAGGCTCCTTAGGAAAGGAGCTCAAAGGTTGCGAAATCCGATACGAAGAGGTACACAATATGCGAACGGTCGAGGTAGATTGCGCTCTAGAAAAGACCAAAGCAATAGTAGTTGAGGAAGTTAAGGCTGTGGAAGCATTAAAAATAGTCCTAGAGAGCGTATACAGTCTAAATAGGTTAATCTGGCCGATCTAGATTCTACTTCCTCTATGGCCATTTAATTAAGTTTTATCGCGAAAGAATAGTGCTGGAGGGCTTAGGCTCTTCTAATGGCTTTCTAGCGAAGGAGATGTCATTGTATGCGGAGGTCAATACCGAGAATATGCTAAGGTCTGTGGCAAAGGTAGCTTATCTGGGTGCTGGGAAGGTCAGGTGAAAGTTGGGAAAAGGATGCTGTAATGGCTATTACGGTAATAAGCTTAAGCGAAGGTCAACTTTATCAAAGATATAAGAGAAGATATTAGCATTAAGAAAGGAAATAGGAGAGATCAACTCTTGAGGGTATATAAACGATAATGAACGATATAACATAGATCTGTTAAGGTGTAAACGAACCAAACACATGCGCAGCGAGGAGCGAGCAGGAGCAATCGCCCCGTAATCTATTAGCTTCTGGTATTCAACAGGCGGATAATACCTTGGTGTAGCGAACCAAAAGGATTAGTGGCCCCTATTAGGGCCGATAGTCCTAGATCCGGAGAACGCAACGCTTTGGGCCCTGGCAGATCGGTTGAGAACTCGTCAATATTGGCCCACTCTCTATCATATTCGGAGGAACGGTCTTCGCAGAGGTTGGGCTCCGTCATTTTAGGCTTCGCCTTGGGCTTAACCGTGGAATATTTCGCCTTAGGCTTGAGTAATGGAGGAACGTAAGGAATATATTTCATAGAAGGAAATGAAGGGGCCACTAAAAGAGTGCTAAAAGAGGAGACCATTTCAATAGGGGTTCTACTAATCTCTCCAGTCGTAAGGATAGAGCTAATCTAGAGGCTGAGATGCGTAGCTACATCTGGTTCCCGCTTGAATTCATCATTGCAGCCAGGGGCAGTTGGTACATCGAGATCAAACGAAACTTTCTATGTTCCAGAGGCTGAAATAATCGTTGAAGCTCTAGACGCTGAGGGGCCTGTGGATGGCCCTGGGTACGGAAGTAATAGTGACGGCGCGTCAACATCATTGGACTCAAGTGCCCAAACTTCATTCACGAAAACGGTCGCGTAATCCGGGCCTCGCTTACGGTTTTTGCGCCATGCCCGAACCAGCAATTTTGCTTAACGTCTACCATAAAAGCTTGTCCCCCGCCGTCTTTGTCCTCACTCTTCTCACCTTTTTCTCTCTGCTCTCTTCCCCTCCCTCCCTCGCCTCCTGCCCGCACTATCCGCTCCCGTTGGGTCTTATTCATCCCAAGTGAGGCATTTTCTTCTTCTAAACCCAGCCGCTACTCCGTTACTCTGCCTTACCTTGTCCCTGACTCTCTTTTAGTTACTCTATCATCTACGTTGTCTCGTTTCTGTGCAATCTGTGCCATCTAGCTCTCACGCGCCCTGAGCGTCGCTAGAGAACCCGCTTCTAGGCTCGCACTCCTTAAGCAATTTGCTGGCCACGGGCATAATATGCCCCTCTCTTTCTCTCTATCCCGCCCCATCCCAAACATGCCCCTCCCTCACTCTTACGTAAGTTGTAACTACTCTTGAAGGGACGATGCATTATACCCATTGCGCGGCCAATGTTAGCTTGGCTGATTGAGCAACAAGCTCTCCCCTTTTCTCTCCAGATTGCGGCTGTAACGCACTACCTCATGTATATCTTGGTCCTCATGGCGTTGTCTCAACCCTAACAATCCCGCATTCCACCCTGATCTTTCGATCAAAGATCCTCAGCACCGTTATACGTATCCCGCTTGGACTGGACTACCCAATGATGACGCGGCTGGTCACTCACATAAGGCATTAATTTTATCCTCATGACCTCAAGATGCTCCGCCTTGCATGACGTGTCCGGCATGGTTGCAAAGTTGCAGGGCAACCAGCAGGGAGTTAGTGTTTGGAAGCTGGCGGCTGACAGCTCGGCGTCAGCGTTGGGGGTGGGCTGTGAGACATGAAGGAGCCCTTCTCGCCCCTTACCCTGACTGGAATAAGACAGCCCCGGCGACATTTAGGCTTTCATGTGTTGTCTAGCATAGCCTAGTCGTATATGGGACGGAAGGAGGATGCCCGATGATCAAAGGATTGGGTGGCAATCGGCGGTTTCGTTCGAACTAATGAATCTTCTTGTTCAGCTGAAGGATGCAGACGGACCATAACACGAACAGGAAAGCTTGGATACGGAGAATCGTCAAGAGAATGTCTTACAACATTTTACTAGCCAATCACTGGAAAGTCATGCATGCTCTTGTTACAATAAACCCTCCACAGCGCCTGTGAATACGTTATACGATGGCTGAGCTCCTGACATGGTTCATCTCGGAGACGCCAAGGGTAATGGACTATTCGACGCCGCCCTCGCTGCCCTTAATTCAGGCAGCTCTCTTTGCACTAAAATGCGGCTAAAATTCGGGTTCCTCACGATTCTGCCTCGGGAAGCGGCGTCGGCAGCGGTACATAAAGTAACACTCTTCAGCTTGGAGAGGTAACTGAGTAGCACTGACTTGGTACTACAGCCTAAACTAGTTCATTACTGCCTACACTGCCTGTTTTCAGCCTGCTTGACACTCATCTGCCTAGTCACTCCTTGGATGGCTTGCTTGTGATGTTAGCTTTGGCTTTTTCTTTCCATTTCATGCTTCTGGGTTTCCTCTAACCTGCGCGGTTAGATTGATGATGACGACGATGGAATCTCTTACCCGGGTTGTGGAAAATCACCATTTGGAAAAAGTCTTATAGATATGATATTCCCTCAGACCCACAACTATCCTAAACTTCCTAGATACTATCACAAGATAGAATAGTGTTACAAAAACCCTGGCCCTACCCTAACACCAGCGCTTGAAAATGCTAGACCTTAAAAAGAGAACCGGCTAGTAGCCTGACACAATCATGCCTAGTCTTCTGAATCCCCTCCATACGTGGGTAGAAACGCACGAGAGGCCGGGAGATAAGTCCAAAGGCTCCCATGGATACTAAAGTATACAGGAAAGTGTATAGATTTTTTGGGGGGGTGAGAATAATGATAGATGCAAGCCACAGGTAGAATTACCTCGTCCCAAACGCCTTCTCATGCAAGAAAAGATCTTTAGACCAGGGCGGTAGTTTTTTGTCACGCTCGTAGAGGAGACCGCAGTTGTTGCAGAGCGTCTGCTCGAGTCATCAGCCAAATTCACCAGAGGAAAAAAGGACGGAATCTAGGATGGACGGAAAACTCACCCTCGCGCCATGCGGTCCGTCCCTAACAGCCCAGACAGCAGAACCCCACACCGCACAGTGCGAGCAGCGCCAATTCTGGCGTTCCCTGAGAAAAGTTGCGTTAGTGTCCGAAATTCTGAGAATGCTGGAAAGATGCTAGCAGCTACTCACCATTCCTGCAATCCACCACCCATACCCCCATACCCAGTCCCCGTCGCTGTATCCGGCGTATCCCTACCAACCGGACTCAAGCTCCTAAACCGCCTCTTCTTCTTACTCCTCTCACCCCGTCCCATAGGCTGATCCTGCTGCTCCGGATTCGCGAAATAGTCGCTCTGCGGCATACCGCCCGCCATATTAGCAGTGCTGGAAAACCTCGCCGTCTCGCGGCGCAGCCGGCGGATCTGACGCTCGCGGTCGCCCTCGCGCTTTTCGATCTCCTCCTTCGACAGCATCTCGACCTTGGGCTCCCACTCGTCGCCTAGGTGCTCGTGGTCGTAGCGCCACCCGCCCTCGGCGCCCTCGGCCGCGTCGTTGTCAATCTCACCGTACCCGCCCACCAGCCCGCCGTTCTCGCACGCCTCTTTCTTGAGCCGGAGCACTGCTTCGTAGATGGCGTGCGTCATTGCGGGTACCCACTCGCCGGCAAGGCCAAGGTCGGCGCAGGTCTGTTTGGCGAAGATCTCGGCGAAGCCTGGCGGGTGCAGGAGCGACCATTCAAATTTGTCGCTGTAGAGCCGGTTTAGGAGGTTGATGTTGAGGTTGATGATGCAGCGGTAGGTGTCGTCTGGGTTGTGGAGGTCACCAGAGGGGAGAGATTTCGCGGTTGCGGAGATGCCATTGGGGATTGTCGCCGGGGTTTGGGAGCCATCCACCTCTTTCGCACCATTCTGGAGATGGGAAGACACGCCGTTTGCAGTTGGTGCCGGGGTCGACGACTCGTCGCGTGAGGGGGCGGGCTGGATCGCCTTTACGGCATTTCCGTCGACTGCTGTTGTGGTTGTGGAGTGAAATAGTGGATGCAATGCTACTCCCGCATACTCCTCCAATTGTGTTCGAATCTGGTTCGCGATTGTCATGACTATAGCGGGCTTTCGATCGTTGGGGAAGTCAAGTTCATCCACAAAAACCTTTGCAAACTGATCTGGAGTCATAAGAGCCTCATGTAGGTTCCATAAAAAGGCATCTTTTAACCGGAATGCTGGTGTCATGTCGGGTTGTTTGTATGCTGGTAGGGTTTCGTCGATCCCAAAGTCCCGCGCATTGTTAGGTGTAGGTAAGGGAGCTTCCGGCCTGAAAGGCTGGATGTCTAGGTCTATACGGATAGGTATGAGTGTGAGAGGTAGCGCGGATTGGATTTGAAGTTGTTTTTCAGTCCTGTTTGCAGACATTCGTTAGTTTTTCCACCATTCATTCGTGATAACTGCTCCTGTAGTAAGGCTGTGTTCTGAAAATGTACCCACATTGCTCGTTTTGGCTTTCCCATCCATTCTCTCCATATCCCCTGTACTTCAACTGGGGCTGTAAGCTCTTTTCCAAGCTGCGCGGTTTGTCCAGTCTTGTCTACGTTCGATTCATCTCTTCTCAGACTACGAAGACCAGTGGGCCGCCTTGGGCCTTCACTATCATCAAAATCTTCATCGTCAAAACCATCTTCCGCGTAGTTGATAGCGGTGGTTCCTCGCTTTGTCGTTCGCGCTGGTGGTAGTGTGTTCGTAGCCGGTATAATGGGGGATAGTAAAGAATTGCCATACGTTCGTATCCGTGGCGCGTAACTAGATATGAATGCTTGTGGGGGATTCGTCTTTACGGTGGTGATTAAGGACATGGTAGCAGGAGCGCCTGGAAGCGGCTGCTAAGGCTGGAAGCTGGAGAGCGTTTTGGACCAATTCTTGACGCGTCGCACCCCTTGAGTTCGGTAAAAACAGGCAATGGTGAGCCCAAGAAAAAGCGCAGCGTGGCGACCACTTTGAAGCGTTGAGACTCAGGCAGTCTCTATGCTGGCCGACACGGTGCTCTTCGTGAAGCGTGCGGCGCGTTCGGGTTGGTATATTCTCTTGGAGTTTCGCTCGCTTTCAGTAGGCCTGGCTTGCGATCTGGGCGAAACGGATTAGCGTCGGGAGCTGAGTCATCATCTCAGCCTTGCCGATATCAACACCACCTGAGCATCACGAACCTCAAGCATTCGCTCTCACCACCCTCATCTTAACACAATTTCACTAAAGAAATTAACAATGCTTTACCCCAATAAGCGAAAAATTAACCTGACAAACACGAGGCGCTATTTGGATACACCCGCAATCATGGAGCATCCGAGAAATTTACTCTTCGTGCTCTACCAGGAAAATACTTCCCGAGTTGTACATTTCTCGAGCCATGTTCAGTTGCTTCTTCACATGCTACCCGCGGTACTTGTCTTTTTATGTCTTTGTGTTGTGATGGTAGTGATGAATGACATCAGTCATGTTCACACGCTCTTTTTCAAGTCATTCCTTATTTCTTAGCTTTGTGCAACACCACTAAAAGAGTCGTTGTGCAAGCATTCACCACCAAGGTATTCCTACGTACGGTCTATCTGCCCGAAATTGAAGCATACATAGAGCCTGATATTAGCCATACCATGTCTTTGTCATGATACAACTGAGCCTAAAGCCAGAATGTCATTGTTCTCCCACAGCACAACGCCATCTTCTCCCTATTTAGTCACACGCCATTTTTGATACCCGCGAGACTAGCGATGTGAATGGCGTGCTTCGACTTCCGTACTCTTATTTCTCCTGTGGTCGAGTACTCTCTTTGTTCAACAGTAACCATAGGATTCTGAATAAAAACTTTTATTGGGGCCTTGTGCACGTGAAATTGTTGAGAAGCTTCTTTGTCATACATTACCAAAAGACCAACTCCTCCCTCTCATCCCACTCCCCATCCGGCCCATTCAGCCGCTGTAAGCAAGCAATCTTCGCTTCCCTCCGCGTCTCATCCAGCGTCATGCCAACACTATGGATGCGAACCCATTCCGGGATATCTTGAGACGTCTTGAAGACCCTCTGAGACGTAGCACAGTCGAAGAGCTCGCCCTCTTCAATCTCAATAACCCGCTTAGCGATTTCCGCCTGGATCTCCCCAATCCAAACGCCTTCCTGCTGACAGGTGCGGAGTAGAGCGACAGCTTGGCGCCGGATGCGGCCGTCGCGGCATTTGATGGCCGTCCAATAGAGGGGCAGAATGATCCCGGTTTCGAGAGAGAAGGTCGCAGGAGGAGATTTCTCCTGCTGCTGTTGCTGATGTGGCTTTGGTTCTGCGCTCGACGTGTTATGTAGTATCTTGGCTAAGCTAACAATCTGCGCAAACATGGGGTTGAAAGCGTCGTAGGCCAGTTCTTCGGCGTGGAGCGTGCAGGCGAGTGTTGTAGTTGACACATTGTGATGAATCTGCAGGAGATTAATCTGCTTTTCTTCTTGCGCAGCGTGGTGAGGAAGGGGGGTCTGATAGTGAGACAGGAAGCTGTCGAAGGCGCATTGCCATTTGGATAGTTGGGAGAGGAGAGTATGTTGCTCGCTGACCACGCTGATAGGAACGTCACCTATCGACCTGTACCGGAAGTGGTCTCCTGTAGAGCGGGTAAATTTGTGCGTTCGGTTCATGATGCCGTTAAGGTAGTTGGAAGCGTCGAGTATGCTTAAAAACACGGGTGACGGGTAATCTGACTCTGACATTTCAGGGTAATCAAGGTAGAGGTTTGGAGAACGGAGGCCCATATATAGAGACGCTTCGAGATCTAGTCGAGCAAATATTGGGAGCAGTTCCTGTTCTACATCATTCTCAGAGGCCGCCGATGATGCTTGAGTAGGAAGCCTGCCCTGTAAGCCAATTGCGGAGCGAGCTTCGTTCAAAATTTTGACACATCCCTCCAGGTGGTAGAGAGCAGCAATGTTATTCCCTCGCAGGACTTCGAAGGGTATAAAAAGTAAGCCGCATATTAGGGCAACAGCTTGGCCTTGTCGTCCCTTCTCGGACAACTGTTTAAGAAGGTGTCGGGCGGCCTTGCCATACTGCTGAGCGCCATACGTGCACTCCCTTGATGAATGGGCCATCTCCCATTGAGTTAGCATCGACCTGTATTTGAACTCTTTGTGCGAGCTAGCTAGGGCTATCACAGCATGGCGAACAGCGGGAGAAGAATAAGCGGCCTGGAGAACCAACTTGCCCCAAATCCCACTGTCAAAGAATCTGGAGAATTCAAAACTCGATTGGGAGCGGAAGAAGTCAAAATAGCGACGCCCTTGGTCATCTTCAAATCCATCTGATACTGGGACGGATGACGGAGGGGCAACAACGACCCACTCCCGGCTGCCTTCGTAGCCATCACAGGTACGACTTGTGCTTAGGCATTTTTGGCATGCTGGCTTCTGCTCATCACATTTTATTCGGCGGATTCTGTCCCATGTCAGAGGTTCGAATTTGGTATGTTCAGACAGCCTTGTCAAAGTAGACCAACTTGCAGGTATGGCAGCCTGTTTTCGACTTCTTATGGCTCGCTCGAGTTTTTTTCGCTCTCGTCATCCCTTACGGATAGCTACAATTCTCATCGCATTCTTTGTATTTGAGGGCTCCACTAGAGCATTATAAATATAAAAAGACCCTAAATTTTATCTTGCTGCCTTGTACTCGAGATCGTCGCTTGGCCAAGGGATGAGGGGTGCTTACGCGGCATCGGCACCCTCGAAACTTCACTTTCAGAGGAGGGGAAATTTCTATGAAGGCACATCAAACGGAGTAATTATTATGGTGAATAATGTTCTTGTTGCAATAAATGGAATCGCAGCCTTAGAAAGTTAGAGAAGTCGTAGCCGACGAAGGAGCAGGACGTTTCAAGCTTTGACTTTCCGCTCCAAATGATTTAATGCATTCAGGGGTCGTCCCGAGCCCCTGCGGAGTCTGCACAGACCCTTGGCCCTCGATGCACGCTATGAATTACTAGTTGCATGGCCTTCACAATGGCATTGAGCCAAATACTAAAGTAAGAAATACTTGACAGCATTCATATGTTCTAAATCTTCCCAAAATATGCGTATTAATTCAAATATTGAAATGAATGTCTCCAAATTAAGCCAACAATCTAGTTATCTTCCCTCTGCGGTATAATCAACCATGAACTAGTTCTCCTGATGTTCTTCGCTATTCACGAATGTTGTCTTGTACCTCTGGCTCACTTCAATTTAAAATCCGCATTATGCCACTCCCTCCTGAATCAGTGCTGCCAACAGTCAAATATCCGGACTGATTGCCAGGATATTTAATTAACTGACGCACGGGCCGTATTTGATTGAAGCTAGCCTAATTAACGGCCGATTTGATTGAACTTCCAATCAGATATTTGGCTAGAAGGTTGTCCCAGCAACGTGCCGTGATATAGTAGCAGAAAGAACAAAAGGTAAGATATTGAGTTTATCAATTGCAAGAATTCGTAGGAATTCGCTTTAATCTACAAGATCTGCCTTTAGCCAGTACCTCTAGCACTCACTAGCCTCTACAACCTCTGCTCCTAAGTAATTTCGCTCATCTATAATAAGCCTTTTAGCCGCTAAGAACACGCGTTCTACCTCACTACTTATTACTAGTATTAAGAATATATTAAATGCCATACGTGCAAGGATAGGAAAGTTAGTTTAATACTCCTTCCACCACATAAGCGGGTCCTAGATTAATAGAAGCCGGCAATTAAAAGACCTTAGATAGGTGTTAAGCTCCAGACTATCCATATCCTTCTTCTTCTGCTTATAATACTTCCGTAATAGGTAATTAACTAAGAATTCGTCGTATGCAAGGTAGGAAGATTTTGCGTTATTTAGCTAATTCTTAAAGTCAAAGGCGGAATTAATATTAGGAACCTTTTTATAATAACTTAGGAAAAGGTCTTTAAATGCCTTTCTTGCGGTCTTAACCCAACTTAGATGCTCTTCCCACTTATCCTTAAAGTACTTAAATCGCTGTATAGGGTAAAGGACAATAGCTGTAACGTAAAGAGGTGAGAAATCTATTAGCTTAAAGTATTTCTTAAGCTTTAGCTAGGCTGTATTAATACCAGTATTATAGTGCTTAGTTCGTTTAAAATCGGCATTAGACTTATTAATCTCCTCCTACGCTTTCTTAAGAATATTATACATGAAGTTTATACTATAGAGAACTCTCCATAGTGCGCTATATTGTCCCTCTTAACTAACTCTCTATGCTTAACCTTCCTCTTGTTTATAAAGCTCCCAAAAAAAAACCAGTATTTTTTACCACCTAATTAGGTCCTCCCAATCGGCCTCTTATAAAAAGTCTTATTGAAGGTTATAGGCACCCTACTAGTTTAGAAGTTTCCAGCGGGTTTAGTAAAGGGTAATAGCAGCACGTAGTTTAATTGCTAGCATTTATTAGTATAATAGCTAATATAAATTATAACAACTTAGACAAATGGCTCTAAATAGAGCCTTAAATAATTGCTATCTTTACAATACTAAATTAAGGAGAAGAAGAAGGGGTTGCCAGGACCGATGTAAATAAATATATATAGCTAACCGTTAAGGCTTATTATGCAGTATGCCTAAGTTATATAGTTTACTATAGGTGCTGCTATAGGAATATGCGGTATAAGTTGCCAGCTGGCAACTTATAGTAACTTATTACGACCGCAAAGAGCCTAGAAATAGCGCGTAGTACAATACCCCTAGTGGTAACTAAGAATGGTAATATGCGATATAATAGCAATATGCGACATAATGGCAATGTGCGGCATATTGCGGCGATATGGCGGCAATATGGCAGGTAATATACTCTAATACCGTTACATAAATAAAAGAAACAGAATATACCACAAGAAATTATAGCCTTAGTTGAATTCCACCGAATTCCTCCATTAGTAAGAAGCTGGTAATATTGGAAGTCTTCCTTCTAGCACTCTTTAAATGTTATTATCCTTATTAAATTATGGTTAATATAGATATAGATATTATAGAGCTTACTAATCAGGCCTATACTATTCCAAATTTTAAATGCGTTATTATATGAAGCACCAGCTAGCTTCCGCTTAAGCTTACTAACGCTCTTACTAAATAGTAAGGCCTTAATAACTAAGTTAATAATATAACCGAGACATCGTAGGCGTGAATAGCCAACGTTAATATTAAACCGAGTTGCTAGCTCCTTTAGCATAGTATCGTTGTCCGTAGCATTATCCATTATAAACGCCCCAAGATTCTAGCCAATTTCGTAGTCATTAATGATATTGGCTGTAATTTCTACAATTAATTGGCCAGATTTTGCTCTATTTACTTTCCGGAAACCTAGAAGATAGTGCTTAAGCTTATACTCCTTACTAATAAAGTAAGCGCATATCGCCATATAGTCGTTATAATTTAGAGAGCGCCAGCCATTAAGTAAGAGGTTAATTTTGCTTTTTATACATAAAATCTTATCCTTAATCTGTGTCTTCCTTAACTAAAATATATCTATTACCCAGCCCCTAATTGTAGTATGCGAGAATAGAAGGATTACTTTAATCTCAGGTCGGCTAGAAATAAGGAGCTGTTGAAATTATATATTTTAAATAGTTGAAAAGCTAAGGTCGCAGGCAATGATTATGTTAATAAGGTTTTTCTTATATTTAAGATCGTCGAATGGCGGTGGAAGAAGACCACGTTGTGTAAAGCCTACGTAAGTAGAACCTTGTCCTTATAATAAGATAGAGTCAGGATCCTCGCCGGCTCCAGTTATTCTATGGGTCTTTTTTAAATAAGATGCAATTAATAAGGTAGAGAGTGCATTAAAGAGCTGGGTACCATAAGCCTTTTTTTAATGGCAGCGCTTACAGAGCCAGAGCTTCTCGTAGCCCTTTGCTTGTAAATTAGCTCTATACTAATAAACCCAAGAAACCTTTGCCTTTATATTTAGGACCCGTTTGTTACGTGAGCGATACTGCACATCCTAAAGAAGCTAGCCACGGTATTTAAGAGTATCGTATTAAATGTTAAAAACGCAGGCGTACGAGGTCTGAGTGGGCTAAGATGCTTCTAAGGTAGTCTTAAGTAAATTAGAATCAGATAATTGAGAAGTTTTGTTAATATCCGAACTCATATTACCCTTTAAAGTTAATAGGGTTATTGTATAATAAGATAATAGTAGGTAATCTGAAAAATTTTAAACCGGATAAACTATTAACCGAGACTATCAATCAGTCATTAAATATCTGACCTCGGTTCAAATATTTGATTGGCTTGACTGATATCTGATCTCGTATTTGATTGATTAGACTGACGCTTGGACTGATTGAACTTCCAATCAAATCCGTTGACTGTTGGCAGCACTGAGCGCCGGATGGTTACCCGGGGCCCTGGAGTCTACGATCCTAGCTGGAAACTGGAGCAGGTGCGGAATGTATTTTTCTCGCCTGAATGTCCGGAAGAGGTAGTTCAGGTGTGGTTGAGGGAGAGTAAGTTGCAATATGAGAGTGCCCGGGCAGGCCTAAGCGTCCTGTGGCCATTTGAAATAGCTGAAGGCGTGTTGGGTGCTTTGGATGGTCTTCCTGAGACTGGGAGAATGGTTCTATGCATAAGCGGGAAACGAGATTTGCTTGTCACGACTGAGATGGTTGGTGTGAATGCAGATGCTTATAGGGCAGCTGATAACGGAGAGAGTGTAATCATGGAAGCAGCCATTGGCACTAGTGGGCGCCACCTTATGCTAGATGTGGCCAGAGAAGAATGTGCTCAGGTGATCATGAGTTGACTGAAGGGATTAGTTATTTAGTAGTAGATGACTGCCTCGACGAATTTGGTTTCAAAAAGTGTGGTTCCTGGAAATGGAGTTCGGAGTTATACGGACACATCTTGGACGCTATTCCCTTGTAGTATGTTGATACTATCTTGTGTCGGTCCCGCCGGTTTACATTAAGTATCACTAAGACATGTTCGAAACTGCTAGAGAAGTTTATCCTAGTACTCAGAATTTTCAAGATTAAGAGGGTTCTCCCACGACAAGGGACCTTGATGCAGGTGAGCGTTGTCTTTGGGGGATTGATAAATTTCCCAGCAACTCCTACGTGCCTCCATGTAAAATTAGAGATACAGCGGGGCAATTTAATCTCTATCATTGTACTCTGCACTCATAGAGCCTTCTAATTACGAAAGATATGAACAGCCAGAATATAATTGTAGTGCGACCCCGCGCATGCATGGTGAAGTGTTTGTGCACTATTACGGCCATGCATTAACATAAAGAATCATGGTGAAGATATGATAGACCTCGTTTTTAGATGAAAGTGATTTACAGGAATATCATACCTTATCATTCTACACCCTCCCTCTCAAACATGCAAAACTCGAACCCTACCCCACCATCCTCTAACCCGTCTCCAATCTCTTCTCCTACGAACTCCTCTAGCTCTTTCTTCGACTTCCTAGCCCACCCTAGGCTCTTCCCCTCCTCCCCTTCTATATTCAATGGAAAGAATGTATCGCATTCATATTCCTTCTCGATCTTTGTCAACAGCACCCTCCGCGTCTGTGGCAGCTCTAACGCAGCTTTATAAATACTGCTCCCACCAATCACAAACACATGCCCAATCTCAAGCGGCGCAAGCGCCTCCCGCGCCCTCTGCAGCTGCGTCCCCGCCGCCGCAGACCCTTCCACTTCTGTTGTAGCCGGAGTCGTTACAGTACCCTCTTTCACACTCTCAAGCAGCTCAATCGCACTCTCTAAGCTCCCCGCCCTAACCGCCACCTCCCCCTCACCCTTGCCATCTTCCGGTCCTAGCGCCCCCTCCTGCCGCGACACCACAACATTAATCCGTCCCATTAGTGGTCTGAACTTCGACGGAATGCTATCCCACGTCTTGCGCCCCATAATGACCACGTTCTTCAGCTTCCTGCCCTGCAGCGCAGGCGCTGATTTTGGCAGGCGCCGCGTGACACGCGCAAAGTACGCCATGTCTGCTTTGTGAGAGGGCCAGGGGAGGCCGCCGGCGCGGCCAATGCCGAGGGAGGGCGTGGCAGCGAGGATGAGGGTGAATGGGAGGAGAGGCTTCGGGGGCGGAGGCATTGTGGGCTGTGCGGTGCTGGTCATTGTGGGTGGTGTGGTGTGGTGGAGTGGAGAGAGCGGGACGCGGGGCAGATTCTGCGGAAAGGTTGGGGTTGAAACGCGTTGGAACGTGACCGGGCCGCCTTGAACGTCATACCCCGCTGTTACGAAAGCTGCGGTATCAGATATTAGCCACGTATAAGCGCCCATATTTTGAGACATCGGCTATCAGATTTCGCGGAACAGATGTTCGCAGCAGCGGCAAGACTATTATGCATGACACATATTTTCGGCGTAAATACCTAATATAGGCCTCCACCCACCAATCCGAACTAACCAACCTGAAAAGCATAAGATACTGACATCGAACCGGCTTTTATAGATCGCCTGCTCACCCATCCGCAGTTACATGCAAACCATGTAAATCAGATCCCCGCCCAATATGTTGAAGGATCGATATGATACACTCAAAACTGCCCGTACGGCAGAGAAAGAAGCAAAGAACACGAAGGTGCTGTGAAGCCCTGTCATCCTCAGACACGCGCCCACCACTTAAGCAAAACGCCTCTTGCACCCAGTCCACTCCCGGTTTCAGCCCAGACCAATTCATACACCTTGTCCCGTCCAGGGTATCTCTCACCGCTCTAAACGGAAAATTCTCAACCCCCTATTCACCGTCTCCTGCCCCTTCGGCACCTCCGCTTTTCAAACCTATGGAAATCGCCATTTTCTTGGGGGCCCCCCCGCCATCTTTGCCTGAATTGATGTTTCTTTTGCCTCTTCGAAGCATGTGGCTGTGTGTGCTTGTCGTACTAGCGTTGCTGCTGACCGATGAGCTCCGTCGCTTCGGACCTTGTGTGGTAATCTTTGCGAGCTCATCCTCTTCGTCGTCTTCACGGCGGCGCTTTTCCGATAACCTTTCCGGTGGCGTGGGGGTTGGCGTTGTAGGCTGTGGTGTCTGATCCCGAGATACGGGGCTTGTCGTGGGTGATTCTTGGTTTTGAGTCTGAGAGGAGGCCGAGGCTGTTGATGACTGTACGGGTGGAACTGTAGGTGCGCTGGTGGTTAAAATATCCATGACGTCCTCTTCTGCTTCATCGTCGGGGTAATTGACAAGAGGCCGGACTGGGGATGCTCCATTGACTACGGGTTTAACAGCATTTGGAAGTGCTTCGTCGTCGTCATCATTGTCTGAGCCGTTGAAGTATGCTTCCTCTTCCGCGTCTGTGTCCTTCAAGCCTTGCCACCGCCCGCCATTGACAATGCCAGCATTTCGGGTTTGTGTGTCACTTTCTTGGCTTGTAAAGGAATTGTCAAGTTCCTGGGTAGTTGGTGGCTCGTGCATCTGGTCGTATCGAAGTATCAGGTTCTGGAACGTATCCACATATGTTATTGCCTGCAGTTTCTCGCGGTAAGTTTCAACAAGATGGACAATGATAGCCTTGATGTTCTCGCGTTTAATGAATTCAAAGAGCTCGAGGCAAGCAGAATTTAGGAGGTTGTCGCGTGGCATGGTTTCGAAAAGGATGTTGAGTATGGGATCGAAGAGGCGATTTTGGATTATTTGGCGATTATGAAATTCATCATGTAAACCAATGCATGTGCGGAAATATTTTAGTGCCGCTCAATCATGTGTTAGTGAGGACTTTCATGGAGGGGGGGGGGATGAATTACTCAGTTTGAGGTGCTTTTCAGGGCAAAGCATAAGCTGAGCAACTCGGGATGCAAGGCCCTCGGAGAGGATGAAGTATTTACTGCGGAAGGAGTGCTGGCGGATGAAAAAGCAGAGGACTTCTACAAGGTGTGAATATAGAGAAACTTCTTGAATTGTGAGATCGTCCACTATAGATTTTGGGGTCAGTATATCAATATGGTTATGTGAAGATGCTGCTTACTAGATTTCTGGCCCTCTAAATCTTTCAAAGGTTGGAAAAGCTTCTTTGCTGATTCGTCGTAGAAGTTTTGGATAAATGGATCTGTTTGTGGTATCGATGGAACGCCACCCCTGAACTTGGCTAAAAGGTCGCTGTTTGTTCGCCCAATTGCTTCAATCGATGCCGAATTTGCATTCGGGTCAAGCAACACCTTGATAGCATCTGCCATCTGCGCCTTGACACCGAGGTCGACTTCCACCAAGAGGAGTTCAATGAGAGTATCCGTGAGGGGTTTCGTTTTGTCATTAATGGCTTTGAAGATGTATCCCCGTACCATCAAGGCGTCATGATCGATCAAAGCTACGAGGATGTCTGTACCAGCTACGCGCACTGATGCATCTTGATGCTGGAGTGCGAACTTAATGACTTCCAAAAGATCATTCTGGATGAAATTCTGATATAACGTCGCGCGAGCGTTGGCCTGGAGGCTTTTTGCAACGGCGCAGCACTGTTGGATGAACAGGACCGCGTCCTTTTTCCTATTAAGATCCTGTTCCTGTGCACCAAAAATGCCAAATAACTCCTTTAAAAATGCTGCATTCGCCTGGAGATGCTGGACAATATCGACTTGGTGAAAGAAAATCAGTGAGTTTAGGACAGAGAATGTAGGGTCATCGAGAATACGGGCTAGCACCACGTCTTTTAGATACTGTAATCGATATGTGTAGTGGATCTTTCTTTTCACCCCAGGGTCTTCTATCTTTACAACCTCTTTGAATCTCGATTCATCAGAAAGGTATTGCCGGTGATTTGCTTTATGGCAGGGAAAGTCGGGGTCGTCTAGTAAGTATGTTAGTCAACGAGTTTGGTACATTGGCTTCACAGGACATCTTTACATTCTAATGCACCTACTACCCCCAGAATCACGTCGTCCGTGACCACATATTCGATTATTGCGGTATCATTGAGCAGGATGAGCATCTTCATGATATTGCACAGTCGGTGGAGGTCTGATAGGCTTTCCAGATCCTCGGCAACTTCTACTAAGGGAACGAGCTTTGTAATATAGTCAGCTCCTACGATGAACTTTGCTAGAGCGTCCCGGCCAGCTGGAGAGTTATTGGCTGCGCGCATCATGTTCTCTACATCCAGCAGATTCCCAAGCTCTGGAGGTGGTAGCATTATGGAATGCAAATTCTCGATGACATCGTCGGAAAGTCCATCATCTGCAGCATGTCTGGATTAGCATTTGGAGTGCGATAGCCCCGTTTTGGGCGCGTGTAGGGAACCAGGACTTACCAGGCCCCGCAAGCTGTGCTAAACGTGTTTGAACTTCACTGACGAATTCCCTAAACCGATATCAGCGTCTGGACTCTGTTATCAGAGACTGCCTCGCAAATCCTACCATATGGCCCCACAACCTTCCGCTTCCTGGAAACTCAAAGCCATATCTGTCCCATTTTGTTCGGTCCATACAATGAGCGTATCTGTCCCTATTCCATCAGCAGGTATTGCGCATGATTTGGGCATCCTATCATACCCTGTTGTTTCTGATAGCCATCGTCTTTCGAGATCTTCGTCTCTAGAAGTTTTCGTTCGGGCTCGTCCTCGGAATGGACACATATTCTCGCTTCATCCTATCGGAAAAAGGCGTATCAGTATGAAGATACAGTATGGTGAGTGGATGATGTCGTCGTCACGCGTGGCACGTTGTCCGCAGGCGACGCCAACACAACACGACACAACACAACACAACACGATACTCACATTGACGAGACGGCCTGTACAGAACCCTGTCCCTCGATCAAACCAGTCGTTATTCTTGAGCTCGTATACTTTTACGCGTTTGCGATCGTTTGCCGGAGCAGCGGCCTGGGCCATAATAGTGAAGGTGTGTACTCCCGCCACTCCGGCTTGGGTGATGAGACCCTCCGGAGCGAGGACGGCGAGTCCTGGGGTCGGCGCAGAATCTGAGTGTAAAAACTAAAACCCAAGGCGGTGTGAAGGAGTGTCTCGGCGGTCGTGTGAAAGCGCGCAGTTGGATGACGATAGGGAGAGGTTGAAGCAGCCGAGTGCAACAAAGGTGCACAGCGCAGGCGATGGCGACTCAGCGCTGCGATAGGCGCAATAGGAAGGGTGAATGAGGCCCGTATTCGGGCTGGTTTCTGTTGAAGTTCGACGGATCGACGATGGTTCGGGATGGTCGCGTCGTGTTTTGCAGCAAGTCTGCCGGAGCCGCGATGGCTGGCCTGTACCCTTTAGGGGCGCTAAGAGATGAGATAATCGATAAGACTTCGGCGAGGACAGGACTGGGACATGAGCAAAATGGGGGCAAAACGGCGGCAGAGTATAGCACACCAGGCGTTGGGGAGCTGGCAAGGCACGCGCAACGGGATACTGCAGTGACGATGGAGGGAACTCCGAGGCGAGGCAAGCCTTCCGGCGTCGACTGCGGGCCAAGATGGTCGGTGTTGAAGCAGGGCAGATGATGAAATACGCCAGACTCGCTGCTCGCTCACCCGCGCCTTACCCGACTATTCCAGATCGCCATCCTCGCGTCTGCGTCTGATTGCATCTCGCGCAACTGATGCATCTCAGCGCTGTATCCAAGCGCAAGCACCTGTGAGGTGTTGACGATGCTCGAGAATTCGCATTGGCTAGCGAGGATTCCTACGCCCAACCCGTGAGTGAGAGCAATAAGAGACTTCTGTGCGCATGTACCTATTGTCGGCTCCTGTGATAGGCCCTTCCACCTCGTTATCGGCTCTGCACACCTAATTGATAACTCGGAGAGAATTTTCATCGTCACTGTCCTTAAAATGCTTTCGCGATGCTGGATAGGCTGCTTAGCCGCTCGCGATGAATTTTTCTGATTGCAATAAATAAATTCGGAGGCCTTCAACTCGCAGAGAGTTTGCTTCCAACCGGGAGATTGTTGACAATCCTATGTCTACAACGGCACCGAAACCTCTGACATTGGCAATATTGTCGCTGTAGCTGAAGAAGTAATCATCCTAGAGGCACCTCACATAGCTTATTCAAGTGCGCAAGCCGCGTTGTGGAACGGAAGCTTCAGTGGATCCGTGGCCACGCCATAACTGTCAACCTACATTCGAACATCCCAAACGCGTTAGGAACCCTGGGTTCCAGATCAGAACTTCCAGGATCCTCCCACGCGCCCACCAATCTACTGGGACATGATCCAGGACTGGCAGTACACTACCAGCATTCTCGGGATCGTATACCAAACCAATGAGGTACTTGGAAGAGAATGTGGCTTCCGTTCCTGGTAGGTATTCTAGATCAGAAGCTCTGGGAGCTGAGATGTATAATGCTTGTAGTATACGCAAGAATATCCGTGCCACTGAGGCTATCGTCCCGCGCTGGCGCGAGTTTACTAGCCAACCCCGTGGTTGTGAGACGCAATAATGTTTCCATGTTTGTTCTCTTGAAGTCCATACGTGGCCTTGGGGCCCAATACCGACTCTTGTATTAGAAATTTGTGTAACTTCAAATGCTCAGAAGCTGTCACCCCCAGAATTGATGGAGTTTATCCCCGAACGCAGGAAAAGCCCCACACTCTCGGGGGAAGGTGATTTACAGGTCATGCACGCAGCAGCCGACCGCGTGGCAGACCAGGTCGGAGACCTTTTCTGGAAGTGTGACGGTAATGTAATTAATGGCTTTCGTGGTCTCCCAGGATTGTTTCGGTGCAACAGGGGCGTCCTGACTAGCCGAAAAGAGGAGAAGCTCTGACCATAGCAGATCCAGAAAATATCAGCCGCGTCTAAATCAAGGTGCAAACGCACGCCTATGTCTTGTCTTCCCGAGATGGCACATCCTAGGGAGCACTAAACCAAGCCCGCCAGGAACGGAGCGGGCGGACGGCTTGAGGGCTGACCTCACAGACACCATGGATTCTGCTGGGTATTTTGACAGTGGTACCCTGGTTCTCTTTATCGCTTCAACTTTCAAAAGCGGCGGAGAGGCGCTACTCTCAGAATCTGCTATTAACCTGTTGAATTACATATGTAACTGGGCCTTCCCCATTCTTTTCTTTCCATTAAACCATCAATTATTCTACCCGACACTTACATACTGCCTATCCTCATTTCAGCTCTCCCGCCTTAAATGAGAAGCAAGGATTCTGTTCTGGACTTTGCACGCGCGGAAACTTATCCACTGTCTTTAAAGGCACCAACTTTTAACGCCTAAGCAAGACAGTCGTTAATTGAGGCGACCACATTGTGAAACCTCCTCGCTCTTCGAAACCTATCATTTTCCGGCTACGAGTTGCCTCTATTGCCTTACCCACCACTGCGGGTCACCACCGGCGATCATTTAACAGGTGCCCGTTCTCCCACAGCCGATTTCAAAACTCCATCCCTACCCAATACAATAATGTCCATCTTCTCCAAGGTCAAGAATGCCAAAAAGGCTGCCGAGCAGCACAAACGAGCATCGTCCCAAGCACAAGCAGATCCCAAGCCACCGACGAGGTACAAACATATCCCCACTCACGCCGCACAAGATGCACTGTCATGCGCCCCAACTAGCTGGACTGCGGAGGAGTCGAGAGCTAAAATCTCCGCTGCGCATCGGAGAAAGAGTGACCTGAGTGGGAAAAGTAACTTCGTCCGAACGAGTAGTGAACCAGCAATGGCCTCTAGAGGGCATATCCACCGGACAGAAGGCGGCCTGTCCACCGACTCGGTCATAACTAAACAGAGACACTCAAGCTACCAATCGCCCTCTCCATACGCCTACAGCGGATACGTCCCTCCTCCGAGAAACCGGCCGTATTTCACCCATGCCAGTGGTAGCTCGTCAATGGCGATGAAAAGAAGTCCTCTGTCTAACACGTCAACCGGGGAAGGTTCGATAGCTCTCACAAATTGTGACAGCCTGTTGCTAATAATCTTCACAGAAGAAGAGGGTGAGAATGCGGAGAGTTCAAAGAACTCAACGCACTCAAGCACATCGTTCCGTAAGTCACCTCGTCTACAATCATCTCATGTATCTCACTAATGGTCCGTAGAAGCGCTTGAAATGAAACCCACCGTTAGCCGGGAAACCAAAACCGAATCTTCCGAATCCAATTCAAAGAGTCCCATCATAGAGATCACTTCACCGGATGGTAACAAAGAATCGGCTTCGTCTACGGAAAAAGCGAAAGGACATTATTCTTCAAGCGGTCCAAGCTTGCTACCTGTCCAAACGCCGGCTGTCACACCACCACCTACAGTATCTAGAAAGACTTTAAAAAGGAGTTGGTTTGGGAGGCGTAATATAGTCTCCGTGCGCTGATCACCGTTCCAACTGGTTCGTTCCTGGAGCCTGAACTTTTGGTGTTCAAATACCTGACTCGAATCTTTACCTGACTCACGAATTTCTTTGAGTTTATAGACACGCTCTGAACCGCCTTGTATGTACATCCTCTGAGCACGTGCCTTTTAGGCTTCAAATTTCTTTTGTTAAGCGGTCTGGTTTTAGGCAGTATAGAGAGGAGTCTTTGCTCTTTTTCTCTTATCAGTGATGCTGCCCTCAGCGTTTAGGTAGGGAGGGATCTTCCATTTCTACGCACATATTGGCGTTCGCATTGAACTAGGAAGTTATGTGGTTTTAGTGCCATGCGGAGGATCTATTGGGAATGTAGTTAAACAGTCCACACTTAAGATAACAAATATTCCAATGAGCTAATGTACGATATAGCATTCGGCTCAACTCCTACCTCCACATAACAGGTGAGCACTAAGCAACCGAGCGTGTCTTTAGCATAAAGATAACAGAAGGATCCGGTGAGGCGAGAGTCATGCTCCAACTGACTGCTGCTCAATCTGCAGCTCACCGTGACACGCCACCAATTTTCAAATCAAAACAAAAGCGTAACCATACGCCTGGGATCCCAGCATTGAGCCAGCCTTAGCAGCAGTCATCACCACTGGGATCAGCTCACTTCAACAAGCCCAAAAAGAGGGGTATCCCTCTAAATACCCCCTCAAAAGCGTTGCCCAACGCTGTCTCCCGGGGGCCACGATAGAAACACCGAGCACGGGAAGCTTTTAACGCAATATGACGATATCGATATGTCGTAAGCAGCTAAAAAAATCTATGTCTCCCAGTTCACGCACGCTACAGAAAAAAGCCGTTTTGCCCGCTGCGATCTCAGAACGCCTAAACTGCGGTCCACGACTCACCCTAAATGGGGCCGCTAGGATCGTACTATCCGGCTGGCGCCGTTGACCTCCGTTCCGGGCGGGTGTGAATAGTGTGAAACCTGTGACAAGGGGGCCCGGGCATGTTGGGAGACCAGGAAACAGGATTTAAGAGGGCCGGCAGAGGACGTGCAGATGGGTAGTTTCGTGGCGGGAGGCTGAACGGGATGTTACGTGTCCACTAATGCAGCTAGGACGGTTAATGCTTTGAGTCCTGGCGAAAGAAAGTTACTGGCCTTATCGATAGCGGCCCTGGGATTTTGTGCATGGGCGACTTCAACACGAGAGCTGTGTCTACCTTGCGTCAGTCAAGCTGCATAGCAGCTTCTTTTTCCTCTGCTCGGACCTTCCCGCTAATTATTCATCCAGCCGTGATACGAGACAGGCTATTTCCGCACCTCAGGCACCTACTCTTCCCACCAGCCATGGACCCCTCTTTCCGCGACACGGCCAGCTTAACAGGTAAGTCTCTAACTCTTTCCCCTCCCTCCGCTTTGCCAATTCCTTTCTGCCTCCCCGCCAATCGCTTCTCCTGCATGCAAGCAAGCTAAACCTTTCTCCCAGCCTACATCGACAAGCTCCGCAACAACTTAATCTCGCGCTTTGAGAACCTCGTCGCGACCGCCGCCATCGAGCGGACAGACTACAACACCACATCGTACAATGCACTGCATATGAAGGATGAGACGGCCGCGCTAGTAAGCCCATTCCTCGGTGTCCATTCCACGCCATCCACTCTCTGCATCCGCCATTCCCGCTTCCGTATTCCTCCCCTAATTCCACGCCCTTCGTACTCTCACCTCATCTCTCAGCTTATACCGAGTTTTCAAGCCCACCAATCCCACTAACCATGCTTCCCTATCCCCAGATCCGCGCGGCCGAAGACCTGCTCAGCCTAACGCGTCAAATGCAAGAGCTGTGGCTGTTCGGGCAGCTCGACACGCTAGGCAAGAGCGTTGTGGAAGAGAAGACGGAGGCAGATGCACGGCGGGTGGCAGAGCTGATACAGACGCTTGTGCGGAGGGAGGAGGTAAAGGAAGGCGGAGAAGCGGGACGGCGGTGATATGGCGGAAGCACATGCGACTGGGGCCATGTTAAGCAGAGAGGAGGCGATTAAGGCGTTTGGGGTTCAACAGGGGTATACCACGGCGTTTTGGGGTCCGAATGATATGTAGGAAAAAGAGGATAGAGAGCAGAAGGAGCGTTGTTTGACCAATGAAAGAGAAGCCCACCATGTACTCTGCTTTCGCGGAGTGCATTCACACATTCTAGAAAGAAGACCCCTGATTCAAAGCCACTAGTGCAGATCATAACCTATCGTAGTTTGACGTAAAGAACCACGTATTCATATTCCCCGCCGATCTACAATACAAAGTATCCTTTCCCTAGCAAAAGAACACTCATCAATGGGTATTCCAGCATCCCGTATGCGTGGTATCTAACCGCCAGGGGGAGAAAGAGCCCAGCCAAGTGTCATGTCCGCAGCGCCAAATATCTCCCAGTTAAAACCAAAAATATAACTGCGCCATATGCTATACTCCGAAAAATACCCCTAGCTCCACCTCCCCTTAAAAAAAAGTACAAAAGCTGCTATCCCAACCCGGACGAAGATGACCTCAAAGGGCGCCAAACGCAAATGATGAATTTTGTGCTAAATAAGCTAGGGAACGGTTGGGACTTAGGACGAGCTGGATCCAGCAATAGCGCCAACCGTCTCTGCTCTAAGTGCCCGAATCGCACTGTCCACCTCGTCGCTCGCGACCTTCTGCCACATCTCGCGCGTGCGGTGGTCCGCCAACGCGCCCGCGTCGCCTACCCTATCGTACAACATGCGACTAACGTCGCGATTGATATCCGTGTATTCGTCCTTCGTAACCTCCTGTTTCAGATACAGCGGCTTCAGCGCCGCCGACACCATCCGCTGTATCTCCGATTTCGTCGAGTACGACATGTTTGCGCGGTTCGGCGAGGAGTCTTTCGAGCGTGGCGGGCTAAAGAGCGCGCCATGGGACTGCTGAGTGTGTTTCTGGCGGCCGGGCCGGATTTCCTCTTCCACTGGGGAGTAGGGTGGGAAGTGCGAGCCGGGAGAGTAGCCTGGTGATAGTTTTGGTGATGCTTGCAGCTGAGGTGATATGGGACGATTGAGATTTAAAGGTGGAGGTGTCATGCCGCGAGGAGTGGGATAGGCTGGAGAACCGCCGGGTGATGAGTTGTTTGGAGAGCATGCACGATCGATAATAACGCGTTTTGGTTCCGGGGCGACGATGTGGTCGTCTGTCTGGGGAGTGACTTCTACCTCTTTCAAGAGCGATTGAAGGAAGCCCGGGACAGCACTGTTCGGTTCTGTAGGATTCCTCGGACCATTTGAGGGTGATGCATTTCGCGGTTCTGGCAGTCGTGGTTCCGACAGTCGTGGTTCCGGCAATCGTGGTTCCGGCAGTCGAGCTGCTGTAGATGATTCTGCAATCACTTCTGTTGAAGATTCTCCTACGTCGTGGGCAACGCGAGTCCGCGGTCGTTTCAGTTTCCGCTCTGGCTCCCTGACGGACTCGGACTCAGCTGGCGACGAAGTGGGCGATTTCCGCTTTCTACGATTGCTTGATGATGATCTACTTTCTAGTTGTTCCCTAGCTTTCTCGAAAGCATTCCACGCCCGAAGTTCTTCCTGCGATTCTGGGTCTCGTGGCGTTTTGGGGGCTGTGTGATTATGCGGCTCAAGCAAGGCAGTGGCTGTCTGTCGAAACCGATTTCCAGCACCATTTCTTGTCGCAACCTCGAGCCGCCTCTCCCACTCTTGGAACTCTCGTCGTTGCGCTTCAGTCCGTTGTGGTTGTGGCACATCGTCATCGAATGGGAAGTCCAGATCGAGATGTAGCCTGTCCCATACAGTTTGCCAAACGCGTGCCCAAGCATTCGGTTGTCGTGGAGCATTACGTCTTCGGCCGCGGCTAAAGGCCTGCGGGTTCCTAGGTTGATTGGGACGTCGACTGGCCTCTGCCAAGACCTGCGGATTCTCCAGGCAACTTTGGCAATACCATGGACCTCTTGAAGGCATTAAATCCAGTCCGGCACAGAATACGTGGCATAATAAATTGCATCCGTTGCACTCCATCAGCGTAGTTATATCACCGTATTCCTCGCAGACCATGCACGGGTCATAGCCCTCATCTTCAAGTAAATCATCCTCATCATCAATGATCATAGATGGATCAACTTCCGCGACCTGTTGCTTGTCCTGGACAGTATAGGAAGAAAGGACAGGCCCTGTTGAATTGTGTTGTTAGTTCCCGATCTTTTATCTCTTTGATCAAACGTGGGGGACTTACCTCCTATCCTAGCGCTCAGCTCTACAATATTGAAACTTGCTCGACATATTGGGCAACTATTTGCCCTTTCTACCCAGGGCTTCAAACATTCATTATGCAGATTGTGCCCACATGGTAGAAGATGCGCGATCGTCTCTTCGTCATCGGTGGCGGGTTCGTGGTTGTAAGAGGTTACGGCTTGAAGCTTGCTAGCAGTGTGGTTCGTACCAGCAGCAAGCGAGCCGTTCACGACTGACGAGTGGGAATTTGGAGAAGCATCAGTGTCATTGCCAGCGAGGTCACCGAGGCAAACAATGCAGCTCTCGGCCATTGAAAAGGTATATAAAGGAAAGGAAGGCGAATAGATTGGGAGTGTATTTGAGCATTCGTGTGGCGTGTCCGAGTCGTGGAGTGGAAGAGGAAAGGCAACTTAGTGGGGAAACGGCGCTTTATAGAGCCAAGATAAGCTAGCACTAGTACGAAAGGGGACCAACCGCTTCAACCTGACAGCGAGACGAACCGAGTACATAATACAGCTGAAGGCTGCCTGAGTGGCTTAGCCTTAAGAGACAGGTACCCAGTCGCATGATGCAAAATAAAAGTTTCAAATAGACTCATCGCAACATGGGATGTGAAGCAACGACGAAAGCCTTGTCACAACTGACCTATCCACGTGTTCATCTGTTTCATTGCAACTCGGTTGCCGGGTCTTTTTTTGCTCACGTATGCATTTAAAGCGCCAAGTAGCTGCTTATTGGAAGCCTCGGATCGCGGAATCGATGGAATCGATCTTCCCAACACAGAGGCTGGGCCGTGGACCGCAGCGGAAGAACGGACAATTTTATTCTTAATAATCTAGTGACCAAGTTGAGTGCCTGACGAACAGGCACCAAGGCAGGAAGGCAGCAACTCGACGACGTTTGATCGAGCGCGCATCTCGGTCCGAAGTGTTGCTATGGTAAGATATGCAAAAGTCTCTTGACTCAATAATCAACATCGCATCACCATCCATGTGCTCTTTAGAACCAAGTTATTTGCATTCGTTCCGATTCGTGACAGAGCCAGATTCGATGGTAAATTGTTTTGAGGAGGTTCTATCGACATATGTGTCGCCGCACGTCGTTTGAATACCGGAACCCAAAGGAAACACAAAACCCAGGCAATGCATTCAAATCGTACTGCCAAACTCCACCTACACCTCAGCAATCTCTCTCAACCGACGGATCGTGGATCGTGTGGCAGCCGCAGCTGGTGTTCTGTGAATGTATCAAGCATTAGTCTTCAATCCATTCTGAAAAAATTCCAACATCTTCCGTTGCCTCCAATCCGATTTCCTGGACTTACGAGACAGTCCATGCACCTCCAGCAACGGTCTTTTTGCATGCCCGGCAGGACCAGATTCCGACAGAGTGACGCTTGACTGTGACTTTTCCACAGAAGGTACTTGTGGTGCAAAGTTAGCGAAGGCCTTCCTGTCAACGGCAGTGGCTATACCATGTGTATCGGGCGTGCTGTGTGATTTCCATCTTCTTCACCTGCTTTCGGAGAGATGCGCCATAGCGAGTACCGTACTTTCCGGTCACGCCGACCTCTGTAAAATTGTTAGTAATTGTGGGAGGTTCATCAACGTTGAAGAGGAACGGGCGATAGCCGTTAGGCAAAAGAAATAGGGTCTGAGCCAGCAGGAGGCACTCACTCTTTGTGCGCTTGGTCATTTTGGCAGCTGTATATGGAGAGTCGTGGAGATGATGGGGTGAGACGTCTCTGTCGCTGTCCGGGTTGATTGCGAAGATGGATTGCGATTTTCGCTTCACGACTGTGGGCTTGGCACTAATTAATCTAGCCTAGCGCCAAATTCAATCAGCTCCACCACCAAGATGATGGGGCGCAGGAAGCCTCTGCTACGAACTGCTCTTCTAATATATCACTCTTCATGTTGATGCTCTGATATCCCTTGCCTACTTGTATCTACTGATATGGGCGGTCGCTGGCAAGATTCGTCCGTGGGAAGATTCAGCCCACTAAGGTAAAGTGCATGCTTGCCCGCCTCCCAATTGTCCTCGGCATGATTTCATTTCAGGAGCGTGATTGCCTTTTAACGCCTGCGTAACCTACCACATTTCAATTGCCACCTTCTATCAAAATCGGCTTTCACCCAAGAGAATCAATCGCACAAAGGTACTACCTTTGCCCGAAATACAATGGCTGATACGTCACGTCCGTACGAGCTCGTGCTCCTGGGGGCAAATGGGTACACGGGAAAAATGACCGCAGAACATATCGCTCGGTATTTACCCACTGACCTGAAATGGGCAATTGCGGGACGTAACTCAAAGAAACTTGCCGATGGTGCTGAGGAACTGAAGAAGCTGAGCCCTGACCGCCTACAACCATGTACAGATGCTATTCCCTTTCATATGATGAAGATGAAAACTCATTTCCACAGCCATCGAAATCTGCGAATTGGAGAAAGACGAACTTGATGCGTTAGTTAAGAAGACCCGTCTCGTCATCACGACAATTGGGCCATACATGAAGTATGGCGAGCCAGTTATCGAAGCATGTGCCAATAATGGCACACACTACCTAGACTGGTGGGTCCTTCTTTGATAGCCCAGGCATTAATACTGACACTAATTATTCAGTACGGGAGAGGTTCCCTGGCTGAGAGACATGATTGAGAAATATGACGAAACTGCCAAAAAGAATGGAACAATTGTATGTCCAACGCCTTTTCAATCTGATCCGACCCCACTTTCATTTTCACTATTATTTCATGCGCTGCTGAAAGGCGTCTGGGTAAGGGGCCACTCTTTGAGTCGTCGCCACCATACCATGTGAGTGGGCGAGTATCTGAAGTCCTTCACGACTCAATACACAGAAGGCCTTTATACTCTCCGAAATACCTGAAGCCACTCATGAGGGCACAACCAGGCTACCAAAAATCGATTGGACATATCAGCGGCGTATGGGATAGTGACTATTTCTTTTACCATTCTGCTTACGGTTGTATTCAATTACATATCAGCTCTCTCAGCCTCCATTCTTCACAACCCAACATCCAAGAAACCGCTCTCATATACGAATCCACGTATCCTAACCACGCATCAGATGATCCCCGAATGCGGTCTCGACTCTGTTCCCGCTGACCTCCTCGCCTACATCCTCTCGCGCCACATCCGCTCTAGCACCTCCGCCCCAACCGCCTCCGTAACGGTATCCCTCCACGCCTTCAAGTCGGGCATCTCAGGCGGCACCGCAACCACCATGCTCGACCTCTTCGACCATTACTCGCTCTCCCACCTCAGTGCCTCCATGAAGCCCTACGCCCTCTCCCCCGTCCCCCCTACCAATCCAACGCCACCCCCAAACTCCGGCCTCCTCTACCGCCTCCTGGGCATCCGTCACGTCCCCGAGCTCGGCACCCTGACCGACGGCCTGATGGCGAGCGTCGACACCGCCATCGCGCACCGCAGCTGGGGCCTGTACGCGCAATCCCCAGACCCAACCGCTAACTACGGCCCGCGCTTCCGCTTCACCGAGTACATGCGCGCGAAGAACAGCCTCACCGCCGCGCTGATCCACTGCGCCTTCGTCCTCGGCTTTTCGCTGCTGGCGCTCCCACCGACCCGCGCGCTGCTCTCGCCGCTCCTGCGCCGCCGGCTGCCGCTCCCCGGGGCTGGGCCCGCTAGGGATACAATTAAGGAGGACTTTTTCCACTATCGCGCGGTCGGGGTGGCGGATACGGAGCGCGGGGAGCGGGCGCTGGCACGGTTTGAGTGGGGTGGCAGCGCGTATGTACTTACGGGTGTGACGCTGGCGGAGGCTGCGATGGTCATGCTGAGAGGGGATTTAGGGGCTACGGAGGCGGGGAGGAGGGGTGGAGGGTTGTTGACACCGGCAATGCTAGGGGACCAGTTCGTCGAGAGGTTGAGCAAGGTCGGGGTGAAGATTGATGTGCGCATGTGTGAGTAGTGAGAGATGTTGTGAGGGTTGAGGGTGCTTAGGAAAGTAGATGGAGATTACCTACGGATTATTGTTGAACGACTGGTTTCACTTGCAGGTGGTCGATTTTCCTGCTTTAGGGCGGGATGGAATTTTTTTCATAGCATGGAAGTTTATAACGATTCTTCATCGCCGGGCCAAGTTTCTAAAGCAAATGCAAGAGTAACCACCATGTCTTGTCATTTCGCGATATATCATCTAGGGCATCTTCTATTAACCAAGAGACGAAAGGAATTAAGTTCATGAGTTTCTTATGTAGGGGGTCGTTCGGTTGCAAAAGCGTCAGATTGAATCTGAACTGAAAGTCCGGCAGAAAGAACGCGTTCCTTCCCGATATGACACGCGTCTGTGGCTCTACGGGTTGCACGGACGTGTGCAATCTGAAGCCTTCAGATTCAAATGAGGAGCTCAAGGCTCCTTTTCAAACTGACGCCAAGACCTTCAGTTCAGATTCTACCTACCTATATATATACGGTAAAGTTGCCAATTTTTTGGTAACTTTTAGCGTGTTTTTTGGGCGGTCAGAGGAACATCAAAACTTTGTGGCTGAAGTCAAGTTGAACTGGAATTTAACCGAACAGTCGCCTCAGAATCAGATTGGAGCTCCAGATCAACTCCATTCTGAAGCCCTCATTCTGATCTGAACTTGCAACCGAACGACCCCTAGAATATGAGAGGTGTACGAAAACAACCTATCGGTCTTTTCTAGCAACTACTGTGGCCAGCAACATATTGCCACCATTCCTCACCTATGTCGTCAAGAATTTAGGAAATAAACTTTTGGAAACCTATCGGTGACGTAAACACTGAAAAGCACATTTATTATACTAAAACACTTCTTAGAAAAACATACAAAGCTGTCTTCAGGATCCTTGAATTAAGTTTGATTATGATGAAATGAATACACCAGAGTCCGTTCTACCGAGTACTTGAAGAGGTCTTCTTCCATTTCACCAAGGTCATGTTTACACTACTAAAAACATTCTTTTCTTGGCTTCGTCTTTTCTCGGCTACTACTTTCTCCATCATCATCATTACTTTCGAATGATACTGAACTTGTCTACGTAACGCACGGTAAGACATCGGCGGCACCCAGCCATTCAAGGTTGTCGTTCAAAACTTCCATTCGAGATATGTAAAGTTCGTCTAGCCAGGCGGGAACGAATGTGCCAGGGCCTTTCACATCCAGACGCACAGCTGCGCGTTCTGCCGCAATCTCGAAGAGGAGAATTCCCGCCAAAGCGGCCAGTAGTTTGTCTTCCAGGTGGGCGGCCATGAAGGCAGCGACAGTGGTGCCGAGAGTGCATCCACTACCGGTGATCATGCTAAGGTACCGGTGTCCGTTGCGGATTGTGTAGGTGCGGACACCGTCACTCAGGAAATCTATCTTACCCGTCATGAGCACGATATTGCGTTCCTGTGTGGCAAGCTTTGCAACGAGGAAGGCTTTCTCATGCAAGGACATTTCGCTGGTCCCACTGTCGACTCCACGTTGCTTGGTACCGCCCGCACCGGAGACGGCTAGTATTTCTTTTTCGTTGCCTTTGATTAAATCGAAATATCCGCCTTCCATGAGACTAGTCATGGCAGCGCGGCGTTGGGCGGTTGCGCCTGCCCCGACGGGATCCAGAACGACAGGGCCGCCTTGGAGGTTGTATGCACGAAGAGCCACGAGATAGTTTTGGATACCTGCATGTGTTGCTGTGCCCATGTTTATGACGAGGCCTCCACCAAGTTTAGCTAGGTCCCCTGCCTCATCGCCACTGTTGGACATGATGGGACTAGCACCTCTGGGAACGAAAATTAGCAAGTAGCCACGCTACAACAATACAATATAACAACCCCAAAGCTGACGAAGGATATACTGCAACTTACATTGATAACGCTACGTTTGCAGCTATGTTCTGCACCACGAGGTTGGTCATATTATGACAAAGAGGGTTTACTTCGCTAACTTTCTTGATGATCTTTGGAACAGAGTCCAAAAGCTCCTTAACACGTTCCGCCTTTGGCCAATCGGCAATATTAGGGGGCGGTTGGAAGCTTGTAAACACTGGAGACCCTGTGATTAGACTGTAGAGATATTCTGCAGCCTTTCTCGGGTCCTCGGCGCCCATAATGGCGCTGACAACTGCTACTCCATCTAGTTTCTTTGGAGGCTTTTGACCTATTAGAGGTGCGTAAGATTGGTAGATCACATTTTGGACGTTAGAAGCATTGATGCCGCCAATGCAGACAGTGCTGACGTTCTGGCAATCTTGGTGCGGGTGATTGCCCAAGAAATGTAGAATATCCCGTAAACCGGACAGGCTAATTATAGACTTTGTATCTTTCTTGCTGGGTAGCGGTGAGCTTGGAAATGAGATGGAAATAGAGGATGGATATACGTAGGCGTCGCAAATATAGTTCCAATACCTAAATAATCTGCACCGGCCCTAGCGGCTTCGAGAGCTTCTTCTTTTGAAGATACGGTTGCTCCGATTATTTTGTCCTTCCCCAGGAGTTGTCGAGCAGTCTGTACATCTTATTTGGGCTGTGAGTGGCTGATGGTTTGTTTTAGGCCGAGGCATTCATACCCATATCATCCTGCCCAATATGAACACCTGCACACCCAACAGCCAGAGCGACATCAACGCGATCATTAATTAGTAGCCGAACACCCTTTTCTTCGCATATTAAGTTCAGCTTTTTAGCGGCTGCAATGAGAGTGGCGGTATCGCTGGTCTTGTCCCGATATTGCACTACAGTTACGCCTGAAGCTATCTGTCAGTTGGAGTCAAGACATCATGCTTGATGACTTTCCTCCTAGCAAGGCTTCCTTCACAACATCACAAAGATCGCGACCATGCAAGATAGCGTCGGTGGAGTCGGTGACGAGATAGAGGCAGTAATCCACATGGAGTTTCATGTCTTGGAGTGCGCGATAGAAGTCGTGTTCTGGTGTGAATGGGGTTTGTGCAAAGATTGGGACAGCCTATAGGAGAGTATTGGCGGCGTCTGGGCATAGCACCTAGTTAGTCATTGGACTTGTCGGGGTTGGGCCTGGCAGGCAGCATCGAGATCTAGACGTTTGAATTTTTTTCTTTGTGGGTTCTACCAAATTTGTTCACAGCCCGCAATTTGGAAGGTAGTGAGTGCATCCCCGCAAACGATCAAGGCGGCAAGGCGCTCAAGAGCAGCCCGGGAGCTGGAGAAATTTAGATGAAGAGCTGCTGCAGCCTTGCCCTCAAACTGCGGAGGACACGGTTCCAGAAAAGCGAGCGGGCTTAGAATAGCAAGGGCGCAGCTATTCCCGCAGTCTTTCGACACGGGCGGCGGACAGAAGCTGTGATTGCTGCGTTAGCGGCGGGAAAGTGCGGTTCATCTTCCCAGCTTGCTGTCGACTTTAAAACCGCCACGGCCTCCGTCCACCTGAAAACTTCTTCTTCCTCCACCCTCTCCTCATCTATAGCGACTCACGACTGTACCGCATAAATCCTTCTGGCTTGCTGCCTAGACTCCCAGCCCTCAAACCCGCACTTCACCACCCTTTCAGGCTCCCGCAAATAAGAGCCGTGTCCCCGCGACCTGCTCGAATCCGCCACCCAAACCCAACACCTAACAACCACACAACCATCAGCAAGCTATCGAACATTTGCTGTATATGTATTCGCGCCAAAGTCACGCTTTCCGACACGACCCGCCGCCCAAGCTGCAAACATTTCGCAGAACGCGGAAACCGTGCAGTAGTTACCACTGCACCAACGGCTAGCCATCTACCTAACCCAAAATTCTGCACACAAATCTGCAGCGAAATTTGAAGATATTGCCTTTACTGCATGTCTTTGTCGGCCCACTTCGGCTTTCGACCTTCCCCAAACCAACTCCGACCGCTTCTCGCGTAAATCCGTCGTATAATCCCCTACCGCAACAATGGCTACCGTCAATATCCGCCGGGATGTCACCGATCCCTTCTACCGCTACAAAATGGAGCGTCTCCAGTCTAAGATTGAAGGCAAGGGTAACGGTATCAAGACTGTCATTGTCAATTTGAGCAGCGTGGCTCAGTCGCTGGCTCGTCCCCCTGCCTGTAAGCATCCCGACCCGTGAATTAAGAAATCCTTGCCACTAACACTCTATCTCAGACGTCATCAAGTACTTTGGTTTCGAGCTTGGTGCTCAAACCAACACCAATCCTAACGATGATCGTTGGATCATCAACGGCGCCCACGACGCTGGCAAACTGCAAGACTATCTGGACGGCTTCATCAGCAAGTTCGTTCTCTGCAAGAAGTGCAAGAACCCTGAAACCGATGTCCATATCAAAGACGGTCGTATCTTGCTTGACTGCAAAGCGTGCGGTCAACGCTCTGACGTTGACCTTCGCTTGAAACTCAGCTCCTTCATCCTCAAAAATCAGCCCAAGAAGGGAAAGAAGGATAAGTCGACCAAGAAGGCCGAACGCAGAGCCAAAAAGGAGGCTGGAGCTGCTGATGGCGACGAAGACTCCCGCAACGGTGGCAGCCCTGGTGACAGCAACTCTGATAATGCGGAAGAAAATGGCGACGTCGAGCTCGGAGCTGGGAGCGACGATGAGCTTACTCGTCGTATTAATGCTGAGGCTAGCAATATCAACGAGGTCGAAGACGCTAAGGAAGTGGAATGGTCTGTTGACGTCTCTGAAGAAGCCGTCAAGGCTCGTGCCAAGGAGCTTCCCGATGATCTTAAGCGCGCGCTCGTTGTCGGCGATGACGACGAAGATGGCGTCAATGGGGAAGGCAGTGCCTATGACCACTTTGGCAAGTGGATCTTAGATGCTGCCGCAGAGAAGGGCGGTGTCAGCAAACTCGATGATGTCGACATTTACCTCAAGGCAAAGGAGCTAGGCATCGAGACCAAGCACAAAACTCTTACGGTCCTTGCCCAAACCATTTTTGACAACAATATCGTGAAGCAGATTGACGCTCGTAGTGGTATGCTCAAGAAGGTACGTAGTTCCCACAGTTACTTCACAGCTCCATCTAACGTGTCGACAGATGATCACCTCTGAACGTCACGAGAAAGCCTTCCTGGGTGGAACGGAACGTTTCGTCGGCAAGGAGAAGCCAAATATTATCCCTCAGGTCTCAGCTATCTTGATGAAGTACTATCTCAATGACCTCATCTCTGAAGAAGTTCTTACTGGTTGGGGTTCCAAAGCCAGTAAGAAGTATGTCGACCTTCCGACTAGCAAGACTGTTCGCAAGTCTGCCGAGAAGTTCATGGAATGGCTTGCCAATGCTGAAAGCGACGAATCCTCTGACGATGAGTGAGCATCTTTTCAGCCCTACTTACCACGGATCGTTCAGACTGGAGGTTATGTTAGATGGTTCGAGACATTGTCTTCTCCATTGGAATGAGCTTCCTGGATGAATATGTTGGGCGGATACCTGTGCTACGACTACTGCTTCTGTATTGTTGTTGCTAGTGTGGCTTCTGAAAATTCCTTGTTCTTGCTTATGTGTGTGGATTACTCACCTACTCTGCTCCTGTACTCAATACTTCAGTGATAATTGTATACTTCCATCCTCAGTTTAGTTCAAATAAAAGCCTTTGTCTCTGTAGGGAAATTTACATGACCTGTGATACCTGGTGTATAACTAGATGTAGTGTGCTAGTCATGTCTAATTAGGATAGGTAGGGCTTGGCTACATAAACACGCCCCCTTATCTCGCCTTGCATATTATAACACAGTTTAAAGCATACAAGGACTCCAACATGTCACTATCCTCTGGCATCCACTCATACCATCCACCCAGGAGATCATTACACTACAATGAACCCTCCTCAACGGCCAGCCGGAAAAAGTTCTAACCTAGACGGGATGCTCCACCTAATGTTGCCCTTCTTCCTTCGGACTTATCTGAATTTATCTCACCTGATCACCAGAACGAATTTCCAGTGTCAGATATCTCACTCACAACTGACAATGGGTTTAAGGCTGGCCTTTTCAATACTGACCTCCCAATGTTCACCGACAGCCCAGGTAATCCGAAGAGTTCTAGTGTAATTATTACCCCGGGGGTATGTTACCATCTGTCGATCAAGGGTCAATGCGTCGACCGAGTGACCAGGCTTGTTATTCAATCACCCAAGTTTCAATATTGAATTGAATTGAATGCCAAGACTCAATCAATTCAATCAACTGAGAGCTCGCTGGCTTGGCAACTCAATCAATATAGAGGTT
>Ga0307515_10002722_pt1 | contig 37817 bp, 39 predicted proteins | sample 17_EM_MG_FD_194513 | JGI IMG/M metagenome (GOLD analysis project Ga0307515, IMG submission 194513) | Populus trichocarpa ectomycorrhiza microbial communities from riparian zone in the Pacific Northwest, United States - 17_EM | ecosystem: Host-associated > Plants > Roots > Unclassified | place... | reverse complement strand
TAACACTGGTCAGTTCACGGATCCGTGATCTGACCGGTTCATTCACGGAAGGTGGGACTCCGTGAATTGACCGGTTGCTCCGCGGACTGACATTCTCCGTGAACTGACTAGAACACTTGATCTGGTAGCAAGTGGGTTTTCCCCGGTCATCCTATACCGCGATGCGATGATCTCTGGCTAACATGAGCCCGATGGTTTAATTCGACAGCCGGTGAGTCTCTCAGCTGACACCCTGCACCGTAATGATAAGAGGTTAATCTTTGAGGTCTTAATTGAATAGCCTGTGCGTTTAATACCCCTTTATCGCCACTATCGCTGACTTCTAACCGATTGTCGCATTATAGCCCGTGAGTTTCTTCCTAGCATTCTACGCTCATCCTGCTAACCCGGATAAATTGGGGTTACTTGTAAGCCTGTGAGTACTCCTAGCTGTCTATACTACGTTTCGTTCTTTGCTAACACGGCCGGCTGGCACTTATTCGAAGAATGTGAGTGTTCCTTTATGGCACAGTCTAGAGCAGTTTTGTATTTCAGAGCGATGACTGTTCTTCGTTACAGAATCGACCTGCTGTATTTTGGCGAAGACGAATAGGCACTGTTGATATTAAGGAATTGCGGGAAACTAGGGTGTGATAAGGGAACAGCTGGACTTGACCGTAATCTATTGCACGAAGAAAAATGAGAGAGCTAACTTCGGGTCTCTTAGAGCTAATCGCAATTTTCTAGACCTCTTAACGGAGACATACGAATTAGGAATGGTGTGAAGTTCTCTAACCGACTGGCAGTGTGGTGTGTGATTCACGGCGGAGTGTTGTGTTAGTAGTGTAGTTGATGTCAGGATAGCAGGCTCGGCGTGGAAGAGAGTCACGTTCATAGTTTTTGTATAAGGTTTTTTGACAGAGTTGGTGCTCTTTTCCTATTACGGGTTTCTCCCACAGGGTTTACCGTATAGGTTTTTATTGAGGCCAGCGAGGAAATATCATGTTGTTTGGAGCGCATCGAGAAGGGTGAGTATTGTACTTTATAATTCTTTTCAGTAGTCAGCCGTGTGCACAGCAAGCTCATTTAGGTAAAATATGTGGATTTCATCTCCTTTTTCTTTCGTACAATACATGTTTCGCTATCTTCACAATTTCAGCGTTGATTCCCGGGAGTGAGTGATATTTTGTGAAGTGACCGACCGGGGGTTACTTCGCCTTCGGAGTCGCCCTCCTTCTGTCAACAGCACCTTGTTCCATCACCCCTTTACACGCAACCACCAGCATTACCGTGCTCAACAATATATTGGAATATAAACGAGACTTCTATGTGTCGCACGCAGTTCTCCCAAACAATTAATAAACGATACAATTATATTTATCTTGTATGTAAGTATCTCGCGTGACATCATTCCCTTGGTGACCTCCGACCAGAAACACGCTGCGCACAAATATCCAGCTCATTCCCAGCTACATCTCGGTTCATCTAAACCACCCCCTCATAAGCCCCACCCCAACCCACACTCACATCAAGACCAGCTCTGCCCGCCATGAAACGTCGAGTTCGTGAACTCATTATGCTTCGAGTTCGTGTAGGTGCGACTGTTATCGGTGGTATTATTGCTATTCGTAGTAGTCGTATTGTTGCTGTTGGTGGTGGTCGTGTTCCCGGTGGTGATCGTATTGTCTCTGCCAGCGGTATTGTGGCTGCTGGACGTGTCGCCGGCGCTTTGGTTGTTGGTGTCGATGTCGCTGGACATTGTCGTGCTCGGGGTAGTTACTACCGGTGTTAGTTGCGCCAAAAGACAGGAAGGTCTGGGTACCTTAGTGGGCTGGGTTCGGTGATTGTCAAAGATTGGATTTGAGGGTGAGTTTGGCGTGTGCGAGATGTTGGTTTTTGTGCGGCGGCTGGGCTCTACACGGGAGCCTCATAATGAGGGGTAGCATACCCCGCATTGCATTGCTGAATTGGGCTAGGCGGGTTTGTGCTGAAACAAGGGTGATCGGCGACTGTTAACATTCCAGATGTAAGACCACGTGGGTTTGACTCACATTGCGTACCCTGTCAGTCGTGAAAGCTTATCCTGCACAGATAGCGGTTTTCTCGACGCTTCTGGTAGGGTGGTGCGACACCAAAATTGGGCGAACGACAGAAAAAGAAACCAAGTTTGGCTCGATGCAGTCTGTTCCCAAATCGTACAAACTTTGGAAAAACACATCCATAGTGTGGCACCATATTCTCGGTGCCTAAAATGCCAAGACTCTGTGTACCCACGCCGAATACTCTGCTCAATTTGACTTCGCTGAGAAACAATTGCGGTGTGCGATCGGTAAACTCCCGGAGGAGAGTCCAACCGACACCCATGACCACGTACGATCATCGCCTTTCACGAGCGCCTACGTGATCACCACACCTGAACGCATAGCATAGGATGAGTCAAATTGCCATCGCCTTCAGGCTGCATCCCGAGATGTATACGTACATAGAGTAAGTAAATAAATAAAAAAATCCGCATATATCACGACTGTCGTCTTAGTGTCCAGTAATTCCAAACTCAAGCGGAGAAGCTAAAATACGTGGTAGATATGCCAGAGGTGATAGAGAAGATACGATGCGGTAAGGACCAGAATTACGATCATTAGCTTATCTGTGGATGGCCATCATGGATCCTCACTCGCATCCGCTAACCTAAAATTTGTACGATATGGAAGTAGGGGAGAACCGTGTGCGTAGACTATGGTACAGAGAAGAGTGAAGGAGAAAGACTCGAGATATATACAGGAGGCATCGGCCCCTGCAGCAGCAGCCGTGTATCAGATCTCTAACATCATGTACATCTGTAACACTTCCCCCTCTTGCTGCGCTCCATAAAATCAAACAAAAGCAGCAAGAACTTCAGAACTAAGAAATCCATGGATGAAGGACCCATCTGGCCGGCTGATAGCCGTGATGCAGGAAACTCCCCAGAAACCTACAACATCCTTGGAAACACAAAGATAACAAATAGAGTAAATGCGGGCAGTGCCCAACAAAGATAAAACAGCCGCTCCGGGCGGGAACTCAATAAACTAAACAAAACTAAAATACTGACAACACTTCCCCCGGACTCCGCGAACCCACAGTCAAGTCATAGACAATATACAAGAACCCCACGAATCCGCCGACAGGTGACATAGATATATAAGCCCCATGAAACCACTGTCAGGCGAGAAAGATAGATAGGTCTCGTGAAACCACAAACAGGCTACTACAATAGATATGCCCCGTAAAGCCACAGACAGGCCAAGAGAGTAGTATGGCCTCGTGAAACCAGACAGGCTATGCCGTGAACTCACAGGCAGACTTCACAGCAAAAAATAACTGCCTCAACCAGAGGCCTTGACAACGAATAAGATTGGCGTTGATAAGGGTTTTAGACTTAGATTTTTAGTACATTTAACGGTAGGTAAAGAAGAAAGATATGACGACAAGTATGTTCGGCATTCGGCAAAGAGAGTAGCATGCTCCAGTCAGCCATTATTCAATGATAAGTAAATCTCTCAAGCGAAGGGATCTTCCCATTCAGATATGTGCTACTGCCACCGCAAGTCTTTAGAACCAAATGGTAGTTGGAGGAGCTTGCGATGACAACAAAGGTGTAGGCGACGAAGGGTTAGGGTTCGACGTCGACATATTGTCGTGGAACAAAAAGTTTGAAGTTTTAGTCGAGAGTGGGAGACGCAGCCACTGAGCTCATAACCTGTTACGATATGAATGTAGGGGAAAACTGTGAGAGTTAACTATGGTACAGAGAAGAGAGAAGCAGAAAGACTCGAGATATGTACAGAAGGTATCAGCCCCTGCAGCAGTGGCCGTGTATTAGATATCTTACATTATTTACATCCTTAAAAAAATTTGTTATCAACGTAAACCGGACGAAGTGGGTTCAACTATCTAATAGAAAATCTCTGTCTTAATATACACGGAGGTGTGGAGCTCTATGGAAGTTTATCGAACCTTACAATTGGAACAACCATTGGAAATAGCAAGTTAAAACTTGCAAATAAGTCTACCACAGTATACTTCAGCATGTGAGTCAATTTAGAAATCTCAGCCTATTGGTGACTTCCTTTAACATTATACAGTTATACTTCCCTGTACTGTTTGTTATACTTAATGGAGCAATGAAATGAACAATATAAATATCAGGTCAAATATTGATAAACTGAAATCTCTGGTATCTGTTTAAGATTCTTCTTCTATTATATTCTGCAAGCTAGAAATGATTGCTCTGTGTAACATAATATGCAACAGCCATTGCATTCCTCAAGAAACTCCAAAGTGTCTAGATTTCGTTACTTTCCCTTATAAGCCCTTTAAGCCTTCAGGAGGTTTTTATACTTCTGTCGTTCTATCACTTTTCTAATATGCACTCTTTCATTTCCTACTATTCATACACCTGGCTAGTTATACACTTCCTACTTTGAGATCATGTTTGAAATAGTGACAATCTGTTGTATATTACATTTGGAACTTGATAATTCAATCAATATTATTGCAAAGGGTATCATTATCAGTGAATACAATAGACAGGCTGTTCTTTTCAATATTTCAGTTGTTTTGAATTTGTCTTAACTGTGTTTATCATATTTATTGAATTTTATTGGACTTTGGCCAGTTTGTAAAAGCCTTGGCGCTCAGAATATGCCGAATTTGTAGTGTCAATCTGGGTACTATTATCTTCTACAAGGACAGTAATTCTATACTCCCATTTGAGATACAGATATTGCTGCAGTGGGATTATCATGTAGTATTGTTATGGGCTGATTACGACTCTCAATATCTAGTAACCATGTGATTGTCTATCGCCCAGCATCAATGGGAGCTGTTTGGGATACTCAAATACCTTCGAACATACTTCACATCAAGAAGGATTAATATATCAATGATATGAATCAAGGAGCGGAATCTGGAATATGATTGTTGGCATTGGGTTGACCCCAGAATGGCGCATCCAGCACCTCAGCATTACTGATGGGGGCCACGCCGGGGAACTGAGAAATCAGATCACATGAAATTGTACAATTGATTCGATCTGGAAATGTTTGGCAGATAATTAAAAATAACAATCTGAGAATTGACACAGCAACCACAATAGTAAACAATACGTGGCCCATGGTATTGCACTACTTCAATGGAATTGACTCTTCAATAGCTCATCCAATACTCGTACACAAATGGAGGAAGCTGGGCAACATCACCTCAGTACATGAATATGATTGATGTGGCACAAGAATAAATGAGAAAAAATTGATTGTGACCCATGGATGTGTAGGCTGTATGAGAAGGAGGATCGGAGAGGAACTGATAATGGGACATAGATGGATGCCAGAAGTAGGGGGAGCTCGCTGCAAGACAGGAGACATGTTCCGAGGGGTGGCACAGATCACCTTCACCACAGGGAGCGAATAGTAGATTCAATGCAAGCCATGGACCAGGCCAAGAAGTCAGATCACAGAGTCATCAAGTGCAACAGTATACTGAAGAAGTAGAATGGTAAGAGCAATTAGGTGGCAAGCATGCAGGATGGCACAGCTGCACCAAACAGATGAAATGATTGCAAGTCAACTACACCTTCATGCAGGATGTGAGGTGTCCCAACGGCTCGGCCGGTGAATGTGGATGGAAGATCAGGGCTGGAAGTAGGATGCTCGTAATGAAGACGACATATGGTGGGGGAAGGGCTTCTCGTGTATGGCTGCAAAGCTACTGGCCTGTGCCAGTACAACAGTACACGAACAGGAAGCAGAAGTTAAAACTGGCCTTGATCCATCACAGTACACAGGCACAATTCAGCATGAATGAAAACAAGACCCGGAAGGACAGAAGCAACACCAACAAGTACCATAGCAGCGGTTGGAGAGGCAAATCAACAAAAGCATATGCCAGCCCCGATCTCATGCCTGAGCATAACAAACAGTTATGAAATACACTCCCACCTGAGTGTAGGATGCTGCCCTGCGAAGCAATCAGAAATAGACTGAAACATCAACAATGTTGTGGTTGAGACTAATAACCTTGGCCTGGCTCTGTGTTCTAGAGTCTGTTAGTCAAAAAGAATGCAACATGTGTTTTGGCAAAATGACAATGGGGAATTAAGTCAACAACGATGACAGAAATCAGAAAACAAACACTGGCAATCAATTTCTAACGTCAAATTGACCCCGGAGTGAGACTCCCAGCACACCTGGACTGTTGGAGGAGAGTTGGCACATCAGTAAAGTAGACCTGGCACAGAAATCCACGCGATTGAGTGGAGTCACATGAAGTCTTGGCGAAGATCAGAAACAGAAACTTCAAAATAACTCAGCAACCCCGACAGAGAGCGGCCTCCAGACAGCGGCATTTGATATCTGGCATAGAACTGACGCCAGACCGACCCTTGCAGCCCACCTGGATGATCGAAGGATGACCAACGTGAGCGGTACGACGTGACGAAGCAATGTCAGGCAAACCGGCCATGATGGCAACCGAGGAGGGCAATAGTCTTATTGGAGGATCGATTGAGAAACCCCCAGGTGAGAGAGATATGGACATGGCGGAAGCAGGATAGGCCAGCGGCGCAGCTGTCCAAAGGGCGGGAAAGACAGTGCGAGCGCAACCAAAATAGGAAAAGACTGAGGAACGATACCTCGCAGCCAGTGAGCGCACCGGGAGACTGCAGGAGTGGAATGGAGCGAACAGTGAGCAAGCAAGCGTCTGAGGTGACTCAGCTGCACCAAACAATCGACAGGATGGCTAGAATTCTAGAAGCGCACGTGGCACAGCAAGAGGAGCAATAGCTCGGCATGACAGGATGGCTGGAGGATAGGGAGACGAAGTGGCATGATCGCTACAAGGACAATGTCCTATGGGGGACGGGGATCGCGGACATGACCGCACAGGTGCTGACTGAAACCAGAGTGCGCGGAGCGGCACCGGCCCAGGAAGGCAGAATGGAAGGAAGAGAAGTGACTGCTAGGCAGGACTGGGGAGGCCTAGAGGCCTCACAGCATGCAGGCGCAATGCAGGATGCAGAACCAGAGAAGCGCCGGCCCCTGCAGCAGCAGCAAAAGCCCAAACGCAAACTGCAACTCATACTGCAGCCTGAACCGCAACATGAACCCAAACCTAAACCTAAGCCAACACTGATTCTGGCCAGATGGTGGGAGACAGTCAAACCCCAAACGCAGAGTCAGAAGGCGCCCGCCAGTCCAGGCCACGCACCGACAACAGGATTGCGCATGGCAGAGAGACGACTACTTATAAGGAGAGACGACAGCGTGCCACCCCCCAATACGAAGGATGAAGAAATTGCGTCAGCAATCAACAGAGTGCGTTTCCACTAGCAGGCCCCGGCCCACATTAGAATCATGAACGCAGGAAGGAACACCAAGGGTGCAATGATGGCAATGATGCACCAGAATGGGACAGCGGAGATGGCTCTGCGATACCATGACATCATCTTCACAGCTGTGAGGACTGTGGACACAGGAGTTGTCAATGTCGCAGAAAACAAGGCTTGGGAAAGGCTAAGGATCTACCCAGTACCTCTTGTACGGTACACAGGAATAGGAACCGAAGGCCAGCAGATGATGCACGAGGAGTTTGAAGCGGAGAACGATGGAGTAACAATCCCCACCCAAGTACAGCAGCTTGTGAACCCCCATGCCATCAGGGGGAGAAAGAATGCCGAAATCGCCGTGTCATGAGGTGTTTTTGTTGTAAAGGGGAGCAAGGTGGTGAAGTACTTGGCCAAGAAGGGCATCCGGGCAGCGGGAGTGTGGTACCGAGTCTAAACGTACACAAACGCGAGCCCTGACGGCAGATATGAGCTCTGCTGTGGATGGGGTCACATCGAGAACATATGCAGCATCAAGCCCAGAGGTGGCTACTGCTCAGGTCATCACCGGACAAGCGACCAGAAGTGCAGGGTGGTGGGGTACACAGCGAAGCAGTGATCAGTCTGCGGTCATACACTGGAGAAGTGCCCCAACTGCAAAGGGAATCACATTGCATTCAGCAACAGATGTGCGAAGAAGACTGAGGCCGCCAAGGCGGCGCAGCAGAGTTGGGGAAGAGGGTCAGCAGGGCAGGCATCTGCAAAGGCAGCCGCTTGCGTGACATCGGGGACAACCTGAGTGAAGCTTGGACAGAGGCCTAAGGGAACTGCAAAGGAAGGGGGGAGAAGCGAAGAGGACTTGGTAGATGGGGAGGTAGATGAGGCAACGGAGGATGCAGAAGACATTACGATGACCTAGCGTGTGACTACGGCCGCGACTGACACTGGAACTGAGACTGAAACGGTAGCGTTGGCTACCAATTGTTACAGCGATCCAGCACAGCTGGGCTAGGTCCTGAGAGTGGACCATTGCAGCGCTGGAGATGGGGGTCGAACGTATGATGCTAGTAGTGGCTTGCAGCAGCCCCCGAGGGAAAGGGGAAAGGGAGGTGTAGTGATCAGCCACTCGGCATACGGAATAATAAAATGAAAAACAGTTTGGACGGCGACACAAATGGGGAGTGGACTCGTGGTTGACTAGCGGACGGTTCGTAGCAGGGGAGCAAACGACGATGTCATTTTCACCAATATCAGGAGGAGGGGGGAGAAGCTAACGTGGATCATTGATATCTACGATCACAGTGACACGCAGTCAGGAGAGAGACTGGAACAAAAGTTGAACTGGCGGAGAGACATTCGGCAGGGCAGAACTGTCCTCCCAGGTGATTTCGACGCACACAGCAGTCGGTGGGACTCAAGGTGCCAAGTGAAGCGGAACACCGCCTTCTGGGAAGAAGTGATTGACGAGAATGGACTGGAAGTTGGGAATAATGGCCAGCCCTCACACTACAGGACAAGAGAGGACGACGAAGGAGAGTCGGTCATTGACTTGACATTTGCGATCCGACCGAGAACGAAATGGTTCATTCTGGCTGACGACCACGCGGCCTGATCTGACCAAGAGGTTATTGAGTGGGAGGTTGAAGCGGACATGCAAGAAGAGGCGGATCATGGGATGGTAGTAGGGTGGAACTCAGCTGCGATGACGGAGGAGGATGCGGAGGCAGCAGAGAAGCTATCGGCAGGACTAGCAGAAGAAAGAGCTCATCTGGAAGCAGAATGCTCTGAAGACGAGGTGGATCAGGTGGCCACTTGGTGTCAGGGAACAGTGAGCAGCATTCTCAATGCTACGTGAAGGAAGATCAGAATCTGCCCCAAATGGAAGTGGCGGTGGAACGCTGAAATCCAAAAGAGGAGAAAAGCGGTCAGAAGAGGAAAACGAAGAAGACAGAATTCAGAGGAGGCCGCCCAGGGAAAGTCAGAGCTCCAGAATTCAATTCGGCAGTCCAAGAGCCAAATGTGGAGTGACTACCTTCAGAACCTGAGGGGAATCGAGGTGTGGAGAGCAGCACGATATGCCTACCCTCGAGTGAGCATGACCGTGGAGGCCTTAATGGACAAAGAAGGAATGCAGGCATACACCGCGGCAGAGAAAGTGGAGCTGCTGAGGCCAAAGTCTTACCCCATGAACGATGACGACGAATACGGAGAGCCACTCCCTGTGCGAAGCGCACACCCACCCGTCACGGAGCATGCACTTGAGTGAGCCCTGGTTTCTCAATCAGTTAAATAAGCTCCAGGTCCAGAGAGGCTGTCGTGCGGCGCCATACTGCTACTCTGGAAGTGCGATAATGAAAAAATCGTGGGGCTGACGAAGGCGGATATTCGCACTGGATGACACCCAGCGAGATTGAAAGGGGCTAGCGGGGTGGTGATTCGCAAGGCTGGCAAAGACGCCTACACGAAGCTGTAGGCATATCGCTCCATATCCTTGCTGAGCTGCATGAGTTAAGTGGTTGAAAAAGTGGTCGCTGAGCGATTCTCAGAAGGGGGCGAACGAAGAAGGCTACTGAACGCCGGACAATTAGGCAGTAGGAAGGGGCAGTCAGCCATCGATGCAGCGGCTATCATGGTTGAAAGAGCTCATGCAGCCTGGACAATCCGCCACTTAACAGGCGTGCTTCTCAAGGACATTATGGCAGCCTTCCCAAGTGTGGCAAAAGACAGGCTAGATAACTGAATGAAGGTCAGACAAATGGATGGAGAGCATATAGGATTGACGGAGAGCGTTGTCTCAGAAAGAATGTTGAATATGATAATCGAGTGCAACGCCATGGAGAGACACCCATTGGAAGCTGGGGTCCCGCCGGGCTCATGCGTGTCACCCATCATCTTTGTGATCTACACCTCAGGACTGATCAAACGGGTTGAAATGTACGTCTCAGCCGAAGCTTGATTTGGTCGACGATCTCGGCTAGGTGGTGAATGGAAGCGATCTCAATCAGGTCGTCACGACACTCGAGCAATGCGCAGTACAGAGCATCAACTGGGCAACTAGAGGAGGACTACAGTTTGATATGGCAAAGACGGAAGTGGTGCTGTTTATGTGCTGGCAAGGCCACATGAAACACCTCTGGCCGAAGCCGACTGCAAAGATCAAGGGCGGGAATGGGATCATATGGTCTCACAAACAGGCGACGCGCTGGCTGGGTGTCTGGATGGACACACACCTGACGTTCAGGGAGCATCACCACCGCTGCATGAAGAAAGCCAGGGTAGCAGATGCGAGACTCCTAGCCCTCCCAAAGACATACGGGGTAGTACCAGAAAGCATAAGGGCCATGCAAGTAGCCCGCGGCCAGGTGGTGGCACTGTGTAGGAGCGAGCTCTGGTGGGATCCCAAAGAAGGAGGCAGGCAAGACGACTTCCAACTTCTCCTCAATTGACAAGCCAGGTGCATCCAGGGAGCGCTGCCCACAACCCCAACAGGGACATTAATGAGGGAATCAGGGCTCACACCGGCACCTGTAATCGTAGACTCCAGGCAGCAACGATTCGCAGCCAGGCTCGCAAATGAATGCAGCAGCACACTGAAGGAGCTGCACAAAGACCCTTCGTCCGGCACACCGATATGCTGAGTAGTCGAGACAGAACACGAACACGGCAGCACAACAGAAGGCATGAGCTGGCTGGCCCCTGGCCAAAAACCAGTGGTTAAAACCATCATATTAGACGACAAAAGCACAGCCAAGGGTGCCGGGCAGCGCTGCGCAAGAGAGAAGGAAACCAAAGTTGGAGCGGGAGTCTGGATGTGTTGGACAGACGGGTCACACTCTGATCACAGCCGAGTGTGAGAAGCAGCTGTGTGCAAGCACAGTATTGAATGGAGGACCTGCTGCAGTGATCTTGGCACTTGGCCGATGGTGGCCTTTGACGCTGGGATGTGGGCAATTGAACCCGCGCGTGGGGAGACGTTCAAAACACGAGAATGACTGCAGGAGCACTTAGTAGAAATGGTGGGAGTCTTCAGTAATGCACAATCTGCAAGCCGACGAAATGTACACCCTGAGCCGTGCCCGGTGCAGCTATTAGCAAGCCGGATCAATTGGAGAGAGCATGCTATCCCCGCCCATGGTATTGCAACCGAGATTCACTGGGTTCCGGGACACTCCAGCATCCCCAGAAACGAAACAGCCGAGAGCCAGGCGAACATCACCTGAGATGCAGGCGGATGCACGGCAATAGTGGCCATGCACCTCAGCCTAAAATAGAGCGAGACGAATTGCTGATGGGAGGTCAGTTGCCAAGGCAGAGTGGGAGGCTGACAAGTGGAGCAATCACTTCAGCTACAGACTCAAGGGCAACACGGGGACCAAGAGACCTGTCCCAATGACAAGTGTTAAGTCACTAGCTACCAGGTTCTACAAATTTAAGGGCGGGCATGCACCGACTGGAGTCTACCCAGAACGGTTCAGCCACCGAGAGGACAACGAATGCTGGTGGTGCGGGGGCGGACGCAGGATGGCGACCCAGACGTGGGAATACCACTTCCGCCACTGCAGCCGGTGGTGAGACCAGCAGAAGACACCATGGAACACGGTGGGAAAGGCAATTGGCTGGAAAGTGGGCAGATGCAGACACATGCAGATCTCTAAGCAGATTTCAATAGAAGAGAGCGACCAAGCGGCAATGGACATCCTGGCGGCTACTGACATCAGGAAGTTCCCGCCCCAATGAATGACGGTATGAAGAAGATGCAGAGATGGTCTCAGGTGCGGGGAGGTGGCGATTGCGGGTTATAGTCATTGCTTCTGTGTCTATCCTTTCCCCACCTGTTTCTCTCCTTGTGTTCGGTTTAGTTTTTGCTTGTGTTGTATCTCTCATCTCATATATATATCAGCGGGGATGAAGGGTAGTGAGGGAGGAGCTCCGCCATCTAGCCGGCTTGCCCGGAGGCGGAGGTGGTTTTTGGGTCCTGTGATACTCCAATTAGAGTGCCTACATTATGAATGAACAACAAACAACGAGTCTGTTAGTCAGATACATGGCTGATCCCGGGGAATGATTAAAACATCACCCTACCCAATATGATATATAAGCAAATCACATCAGCAGTCAACTGTGTACTGTTCCAGTAGGAGGCCACAGCACATGTTGGGAGATTGATTGTGAGAAGCAACATGAAGGGCACAATAACCACAAATATCCACTACAATGCAACGGCAGAGATGGCTCACCCGTACTGAGATACCAGTATTGGGCGGACAACGCAGTGAAGCAGGCAAGGATCAATGTGGAATGAATCAAATTTTTGGAAAAACTGATGATCCACACCATCCCACTAGTGAGATGAATACACAAGAGAACTGAAGGAGTACTCCCCATAAGGGTGGAGATATAGGCAGAGAAGAATGGAGTGGTGATTCCTGCCGAAGTGAGATGGCTATGGAACCCTAGAACCATGAGGGGGTGAGAGCAGGCAGGAGAAATCAAGGAATTATCGGTGGTCTTCATTGTGAGGGGGAACATGGTGGCTAAGATACTTTGGCACAAAGGAGTAACTGCTGCAGAAGTACGATACAAAGTGGAACACTATACACTTATCAGCCTGACAGCCTCTCTGGACTCTACTGTCGATGGTGCCACATAAACAGCAAGTGCAGCATCGATCAACCGAACTGTAGATACTGCATAGGACCACACCACATGTGGGAGCGCAAGTGGATAGTAGTGGGGTGCACATTGCAACTGCAGGTATTATACAGCCACCAGCAAGAAAAACGCCAGAAATGCACAGTGATTGATATTTCATATTGGGGTATGTACCTGAAGAAATTCGATGGTATTACAGTAGTGAGATGGCACAGAACAGTGAGACCGAATGGATCAGAGACAAGGGAGGTTGCAAGAGCTGACAGTGAACAACTCCGCTGCAGTCAGGCTGGAGTGGACTCACGAAGAGCAGGAGGTGATGGCCGATGAGCATGATGGAAATTGTGCCGAGTACGAGGTGCAGGAGGTAAAGGGAAATGTGACCCTGACTGAGACCACTGCCGAGACTGAAATGGGAGCCGCCGCTAACAATAATTAGAGCCATCCAGGACAATTGCGCCAGGGCTTGTGAGTTCGCCATTGCAGTGCTGGTGAAAGGAGTTGATCGAAAGACACAAGTTAGGTATTTGCAAGCGACACCTGGCAAACCCGGGGGAATCGGAATCCGGCAGCTGGGTATGAGAATTGAATCTGAAAGAGAGTGTAGAAAGCAGTGGCCATGTGATGTGGCCTTGCGACTGAAAATTGGATGGACTTATGCTGTGGTGCAATTGACTATGTTATGGTTACACATGTCAACAGAAGTCAGGAAAAGATGATCAGGATAATAAACGTTTCCAATTAGAGAAACCTACAGACCAGACAGAGATATGGGAGGATGATACAAAGCCACAGAGCCATCGCAGCAGGAGGCGGTACAAAACTCATGGGCATTCTGACCGCAAACAGCTCCGGGTGGGTGATGCAATATCGCATTCAATCTGATGTTATGATATGAGTAGTGTTAGCAACAGGTCAGGGTAACCAACCAGCGGTCCAGGATTGGACCACAACTACAGGTCACTGGGGTTCCAGACCCATCCAAAATCCCGACCCGCTGACACTTGGTGGGCCAGACCCGTACCCGTACCCGTCAACCAGTGGGTCTCCGTAAGGTTGGCTAGACCTGTCGGCTTCAATCCCCGGTTCTGCATTTCGCGTTTCACATTTATGTTCACATTCACATATGCTACAGTTTATCGGATGATATTGACATTGGTATTTAACGGTTCATTTTCACAGTATTAGCCGCCTTGATGTGCAAAACAAGCATACTCACGCGCCCAACCACATCCCGAAGATGAGCGTCAACAGAATGTCAACGATATTTGGTCTTTCATCTTTGGTAATATGAGGGGTGCTTGATCACAACCATCCATAAAGAAGGATATGGCAGCCTTTATAGGCAGACATGTATGGGATATTCCAGCCACATCCTTGGGGACAGTAACAACTTATTCCATTTTCAGAGGTACCACTAAGTATTTTTGAGCCTTTTAGCGTATAATAACAGTGAAAACGATGTATATAGACAATAACCGCCACATCGCACTGTGATTAACCATGATGGAAGGCGAACAATTGTTGACACTTTGTTGACGCTCATTCTGAAGATGGGGCAGGAAGCGTGTCACTTTCACCTTGGCCTATAAAGGCAGCCAATAATCAGTTTATGACAATGTGCAACATGTCACCCCCCAGATTGCGCATGATACATGACCGACAATAGTTGACGCTCCGTTGACGCTCATTTTCATGATAGGGTAGAGAGAGTATTGTAATGTATTTTGCCGATAAAGGCAGCCAAAAGTTCCTTTATGACTGACTACAACCTATCGGAGGTGTGATTTTCCAGGTCACAGGATGAAAAATTGTTGTCGCCCTTTTGACACTCATTTCCATGATGGGGCAGGGAGGGTATTGCAATCTGTTTTGCCTATAAAGGGAGGCAGAAATTCTTTTATGACAGACTACAACCTAGCAGAGGTGTGATTTACCAGGACCCATGACCGAAAATCGTTGACGCCCTGTTGACGCTCATTTCCATGATGGGGCAGGGATGGTATTGCTATCTGCCTTGCCTGTAAAGGTGGCCAAATATTCCTTTATGACTAACTACAACCTATCGGAGGTATGATTTCCCAGGAAGAATGACCAAACATTGTTGATGCTCAGTTGACGCTCATTTTGCCATGGCTGTATCCACAATATGCAATCATTTGATTTGGCACAGTCCATCATTCACATTGTGTTGGCTGCAGTTCTGGCCTTTTCATTTACTTTCTTCCTGATCACTACGTTGTTCTGTAATAATACATAGATATATAATAATATTCTCCAAAATCCCGTGTCTTTTGGTCGATGCTTGTCATCAGTTGCAGGATTGCTCAATCCGCTGCTCTTGTCATCAAAATGAATGTTAGCCGCATTACCACCCAACAGATAGTGAATTGACCATCATGAGTTACCATATCTGGGTCGAAATCGGTATGGTGCTGGGTATCCTGATTATCATCGAGACATTGCGCACAAGGATGAGCTGAGTGCGGATACGTATATCCGGCCAGCAAATTGACGATTTCAGATGGTTGAGCTCCAGAAGTGTTACCGGTTGGGGCGGGTGGTGTGCTGGGCGGAGGTGGAGTCGGCTCTGGAGTCGGCTTTCTGTGTCGGGCGGGTGGAGGTGCACCTGTTCCTTTGCCTCTCCAGCATATCTGTGGGTTCTTTGCGGTGCCATTTCGCCAAGGAAGACAGCCGGACGTTTGGTTTTGACAAAGCATTGCCGTGTGTCTTTGTATTGCAGCCTTCACCTTTCTATGCCAAGGAAACTCAACACCCCGCTTCTTCTCTTCCCGGACCTCAGCGCATGGTTACTAAATGTGATATTTTCTTTTCTCTATTGCGGCGCGGGAAAAGCATTCTTTGGCCATTTTAGCCATATTCAACGGCAGGCGCATGTCGGACTGTTCCAGCTGTACCCTACCTCCTTGCCTTACCATAGTTGCAGACCTGTTGAAAACCTACAAGGCATTGGTTGCTGCTTCGAACAATGAAATTGGGCTGTTACTTCTACATTATACGCTTCCGTAGCCTCCTCTATCATGATTAAAGCCTGCTTCGTCCACTCATGGGGATGCTTATTAGGAAATTCATCTGCGAAAATCCTAGAGCTAACAACATCATGATGTTGGATTTCGCGGACGGTACGGACAAATGCCTCTGTTGACCATGGAGGGTTCCGGTTACGGCCAAAAATGAATTCGTTACGTAGCGCTCTACGGACAACCGCTGTAGCTTATAGGGTTAATTGACCGCTGTTTGCCTCGATATGGATATACTCACATCCAACTGCATGCTGCTTCATGTCTTTGCTGCTTCCAGTCTTGCGGACGATTTGTATATGTGCATCCTGGGTCATGTGGCTGCATTGGCAGCCTCGCGGTGAACCAACATGTGTCTGCGCTCTTGTTGTGTGCCAACAATTCCCGTATTCGATGTAGGGCCCGCCAATCTGCCGGAATTCAATCCGCTCTCACCTAGCGGAGGTGGTTGTGTATCCGTAATGTGCTGGTGTGGAATAGGAGAGGAAGATGATAACGAGAGGAAGTGGCAATCCCTGAGAACTATATAGCCAGCTTTATGTCAGAAATGAATAAGTAGCAGCCAACATAATTGTTATGCTCAGGGTGAATCCTACTGAGTATGGCTGCAAGTTGCAGAGGTTTCCCACCGCCCAGTAATTGGCAATATGTAGGTAAGATGTTGTTTGTGTGTTAACAGGGATCAATTGTGGTGTACAACCGCCGGAATTGCCCAATTGCTACATATCCATAGGATGTAGTTCGAGGGGAAGGACGTCTGCTGATGTTTGTCTCAAATTATCCCCGGGATATTACAGAAAAATGATGTTCACAATCATGTCATGTTTTACGGTTAGCCTCACTATGCCTGATTTATTGGGAGTCAACAGAGAGATTTTGCTTCGTTTAGGATGAGTAAACATACTAACCTTGACATAAACGACACAGCTTGCCTCCATATTGTCCATAACTTGCAACATCCAACATTTCGCCCAACAACAAAGTCCACTCAACCAACAATGGTCAATGCCCCGAAAAAGAACACTTTGCAATTTCCGGCGGGATATACGGCAAATCGACAATGTGTTCAACCCAACGACGTCGTCAAGCGAATGAAGTCAAGAGTGGTATGGAGGCAGAGACTGTCCGAGACCTTGGGGCATTGCACAGTGTGAGAGCCAAAAAGAAGCTTGCGGTGGAGAAACAACGAGAAACGCACTTCTTAAGCAATGAAGAGAAAGAGACATCGATTGAGGATCATGTGGATTGAGAAACCGCTGGAGGAAGAAAGTGAGTTGGAGATGCACAGGCAGCGGTTCAACAAGAGCAGGACAATATGACGTATGCCGAAATCGTGGGATTGGCATCCCATGCTCCCGAAAAGACCTGTGAGGAGATCTGGGTTGCTATCAGAGGCAGTCTGAGTGATCTTGCAAGTTCCGACAATGGGGAGGATGGGGAAGATGAGGATGAAAAAGAGACTGAGCAGCGCAAGCTGAGCAAAGATGACGAACCCGGCTGGGTGATGGGCAGAATCACCAACGCGGTTCAGCAGTGCATGGAGAGGTTTCGGCAGAAGCAGATGAAGCTCAACAAATTGACTCAACCTGGATGGGAGGGTGCAGCTGACTACATCTGGAAAGGAGATAAGGAGTATGGCATATCCGAAATCCGGGTTCCGGCAGTCGTTTAGCCGCCAATGAACCCTGAGGCTCAAGCACCTTCATCCACAGCATTTGCAGAATTAATGGAGAGTCTTGACAACGTCCCCGCAATATAGCAAAGGGCGCAAGAAACTTCTCGACCAGGAAGTAGTCATATTATGCTAGGTTTGGTGAAGCCGCAGTCAGAATCCAGCATACCTAGTGGTGAGCCAGCTGCGGATCTGCATTCATCAATGTAGCTGAATGCGAAGCCAGTTGAACCAGAAAGTTTTTACCCTGGCATACAGTCTCCAGCTAATTACCATATGGATATCGGATTCCGACGACGAGATGGTGGCAGCTTCTGCGTCCGCCAAAGCATAGAAGTGCAAACAGTAATTTTTGACATCTGATTGCGGTGAAAAGCAAGTTGTTTACCAATTTTGCTACATGTCAGCTTTTTCTTGATTTCAGTGACTGTAAAGGCATACGCCCGTGTATGGCCTCGTAGGAAGGAATATCAGTAGATACGGTTGCACACGTGGATGTCAATATTGTAGAGTAGTATAAAGGTAAGATTATCGCTAGAGATCTAAGGCTCATGGCGAGCCGACTATATAAAGCGGGTATTACCCGGCCCTGGACACATCACGTGCAGCCGTGCCATTACATTATCCCCCTCTTTAGGTGCAGACCCCCTGGGCTGCATAAACCCGTACAAGAGTAGGAAAGGAAAGGAAACAATCAAACAACCTTTCAACGTATGCAAACGTACGAACCCATAAGTTCCACAACCGATTAGTACCGTATGGTAGCCATTCGGCGGATCCGGCGCATGGGGAAACTCCACCTCCACTTGACTTATCTCCGGAGGTGGTAAAAACCCGTGCCGACGCCATTTGTACTGGGTCGAGATCCAAAGAAGTAATGAAGTAAAGAAGTAAACAGAAGAGAGAAGAGAAAGAAGGAACATCCAAACCAATCTCCACTTCCGAATTGTCCGGCATCCGACTATCCAGTCTCACACTCGTAACTCGTACCAAGTGTAGGTCATTGTCGGAATTAGACACAGTAATCTCGGTGAAATCCCCAATCATAGTATGAGTCTCGTCTTGACTCGGCGGCATCGATGGTGGCTTCCGCTCGCTGCTCATCATCACCATCGCCATCACCATCGGTATATCTAACTTGTAAGCATTCCTGTAACCGGTCATACTCACCATACATTCAAGTGCACTAGCACTCAAGCTTTCCCAATTCCTCGTGAACTCCGCAGGCCCAGCCCATCAGTGATCATTGTTGCTGCTTTGGAAGCTGCCTCGGTATCATAGCCGTCGGTGATGGTCAATCATATATGACCTCGTATCTATCTCGTAAGCGTCTCATGAAATGGTCATTCATACCACATATATATGCAAACGTGCTTGCGCTCTCCAGATCCTCGCGCATAGCTTTGTAGGCCAGCCTCGATATTTGACATCATCTCTCGCAACCGGTGGCCTCACCCGGTGCACGTCAGTAGTTATATTCAAACTCCTTCAGCATCGGCCAAGCAGGCTTATAGGCCTCTAGTACAGTCGTTCAGCATCCGGTTCGGTAAGCCGTTTGGTAAACATCCCAGTCGGTGCCTTCGGTAGAGGGCTCCCAATAATCCTCTTATTCAATCCCAATTTGGAGTCCTTCGACCGTGATCTTGGTCGCTGCGAAATCTCAGTGATCATCTCATGGTAGTTGTCTCAACTGTCTCTCATGATGCCATTCGGTAACTGTCTCTTGCGATGCCGTTCGGTAGACTATTTGGTACGTTCGGAGATCATTTCGGTCTCGTTCGGAACTGCTTCGGTAGACATAATTGCACTCGTTCGGCATAGATCAAACTCGCTTGATCACTTGATCTTCTCATCATCTCCGGTGCTCCTGCAGTCGCATTGATCATCCTCCAAGTCGGTGCACTTGTAGGTACACTTGACATCCGCCCTGTGCTCGGTGCACTTATCATCTCCAATTGCTGGTTGCGCTCGCCGGCTTTCCTCCGGGTATGCTTTCCGCTCCTTCCCCAGGTGTGCTTGCTGTCACTTGTCTGGGTATCCGTATCATCGTTTTCTGAATTCACTTGTCGTTTCATCTCCAGGTGCATTAGTTGACTCTTCTCCACGTAAGCTTGTTGACTAGTGTCCAGCTGCGATTCTCTGCCGGTAAGTGCGCTCCAAAATGTTTCCTCCCAGCTCTTCCGGTACGGTCATCCCCCTTTTGTAGGTCGTAGCTCCGCCGACGACTAACCCATTCCGGCTTCTTCGGGTGCCATATCGGTTGGTTAGACTTCATTCTGAAGTTGATTTTCAGTAGCAGCTGCGTATCTCGGGACTGTCGAGACTGAGTCGGGATCGCCGAGACTGATTCGGGATCTCATTCGGGATTGTGACTTGCGCATGCGACTTCTTGATTCATTTGTAGGTGTGTTTGCCATCACTTTCCTTCGTGCACTTTTCGCACTTGCTAGCCTTCTCTATTGGTGAATGCGTTTCACCGTGCTTGGTTCCTGCATTTCCGGTACGGTAATTGTTCGCGGTAAGGGTTGTTGCGAATCCGGCACTGTGATCCCCCTCTTTAAAGATCGTTGCATCGCTGACCACTTATCTCATACGGGTTCCTGATGTGCAGTATCGGCATTGTAGCTGATTGACTCGGGATCTGATTCGGGATCACATTCCGCATTGAAACTCGGGCTTGTAGCTGCATAATTCGGTATCTCTGAATAGTGCTCTGAATAGTGCTCGGTATCGTACTTGGTGGAGCCATGCCGCCGGAACACCGTATGTCTGCAAATCTGCGCTCGATTGTAACTTCGTAGCTTCAATAGGAAAGGAGATTGATTGTCATCCGTCTCCCGTGATCCATCTCCTGTCATCCACCTCCGGTTATCCATCCATATCGGGTCGCGATCCATATCCTGCCACGATCCATCCCCGGCTGTGATCCAGTTAGTTCCAGCCATTCGTTTCCACCATGTGCATAATTGCGCTTGTATACGCCGCATTCCGTGACTGCTCCTGTAGCTCTGTAAGCCCTCTAAAGGTCATATTTACTAACCTCCATAATGTCCGTCTTCCATTGACTCTTCATCGCAGTCCCATAATTCATCCGGTGACATATCGTCCATCGTAAGAAAATACCCACTCATCAATCTGTCCATATGGCATGGGATCTTTATTGAAAATACGGAAGTATCTACATTTCTCTTTGCTAATATTGTACTTTCTTAAGTATTCTCCTTATGATAAGACGGTACTTTATGAATAAGAATAATGTGGTGTGTTAATAACTTTTAATAGTTTTGTTATCTTGTATGTTTAGGTTGTCTAGAAAGTTCCGGTTAGAACTTGTCTAGAACCTTCTTTTTAGTTCTGTTGGATAAGGGATTTATCAGCGCTTATCTTAAAAGAACGCGCCTAGATTGTTCTGTTATATTCTTTACAGTTCATATGTACAGTTGCAGAGTTTTTCTCTTCCTGTTTAGGTTATTGATCCGCGACCGTGGTCACGGACAATCACCCGTTTATTATTGTATATATAGTCACTGTCTCTCCAGTTAGAGAACAGTTCCTTAGACTTACTCAGACATCGATCGGAATACTACAATATCTCCTCTCGAATCCTCTTCTCAGTATATGCTTATCTTTCGAACATTTCTTGAAATTGTTATATTTGCAATATGTATTATTTGAATACTTCTTCTGAGATTCTAATAGATCTCTTCGGACTTTCGCTGTTATAATCGAATAGGTTATGAGCCTGGATGAGCGATACTGAATCCAATCCTGAATATCCTCCACTTACTCAGAATTTGTTCGACGTTCACTCAGTTCCTGTTGAATACCAAGAAGTACCCGAACATTCAACAACACCACTCGGATCACTACCTCCTTCGCCTCGACCAAAGACACCAATGGCTCCTGGCGATTCCTCCTGCGGAACGAATCCTGCGTTCTTCTTCTCGACTCGAGTCGACAAGAAAACACCAGCAAATGTTAAACTACATTGTATGGGTAAACTTACTGGACAGGACAACTATTGGATATGGAGTGCCTCGATGAACATTGTCCTGAAAGGAATTAAGGCGTATGAAGTAGCGGTGGATGGTGTGTCTCCAGCAGACGATGCTGATCGGACAGAAATAGATGCCCATGAGCATCTTAAACATACTGCATCGACCATATTCATCCAGGTGGTCTGCCAGGACATTGTGGAGAAAATTGTCGAGGTGGAGGAGCCTCACCTATTGTGGACCTGGCTTGGCACTCAATATTATAGAGATTCAGCTTTCGCTCATCTCTCCCAGATAATGAATCTGGTCTCCCTTCCTACTCAATCTTCTGGTACAGACTTACCAGGATTTATATCCAAGTTTGAGTCCCAGTGGCTCCACCTTACGAAAATCTCGAAAGCCTCCTCCAATTCTTATCGAAAAACCTTCGCTATGTTCCTTAACGAAGATAAGGCCATGAGAGATTTGCTGTTGGGTTTTTTGGTTAAACACCTTAAAAACGTGATCGATAATCTTACAACTAAAGATAGTTTGTTGTATGCTGATGTTAAGCAACGACTTATGGATATCGACACTAATGAGATTGAAGATACTTCGGCTCTCTTTGTTTCTAAACCTTCAGGTAATAAGAAAAAAGGGAAGAAACCATCGAAATCGGGACACTCCAACAATTCCTCCTCCTCCTCCCCGAAAACTTGCACCTGGTGCAAGAAACATAATCCAGGAAAATCCGAAGGACATACCTGGAACGAATGTTTTCGTCGGGAAAAAACGAATAAGCAGTAGAAAGAAGAAGAAGCGAAGGAAATGGCCAAGGAAGCAAATATTACCGGTGAGGATCAAAAGTTAAGGAACAAATCCTTCTACTTTGACACGGCCTGTACCTCACACATGACCCCTTATGCAGGACGTCTCCTTAACTACTCAGTATGTGGTTGATTTGTAAAATCCAGTTCGCAAAAGAACATAGATATCGTTGGCAAAGGAGATGTGGTGATGCACTGTTTGCTGAGAGATGGATCGGTTTCTTCGTTTTGTGTCCGAGGTGTTTTGCATTTTCCTGATTGGGCACATCCTTTGATTTCTTGGAGACAATTGCGAGAAAAAGGATATACAGAGTTTGGAGAGGGGGATTATATTTCAATTAATAAGGGAACAAAAGTTGTTTTTGAAGCTGTTTTTGACGGAAATTTGTTTAAAATTCCTGAGATATCACAATCGGCCCATATTACTTATGACTTCTGGGATCAGGCGCTCGGACATCTAGCACCATCAACAATGGATAAATCGTTACCGTTGTATTCCGACGCCGACATTCCAGCAAGACCTACGAATTACATCTGCTCCTCCTGCGTTAAAAGCAGAATGACTAGGTTTCCTCGAACGTCAACATCGAAGAAGGATAGGAAAAAACTTCATCCTGTTCATTCCGATTTGAGTGGACCCTTTCCGGTTTCATCATATGGGAATTCCCTTCATTACATTACTCTAATCGATGATGCTACTAGGGTTGCGTGGGTTCGATTTATGAAACAAAAATCTGAGACAACCAAAATAGTCAAAGACTTTGTTGTAGAATTGGAACTTCAAAACCCCAAGACTCCTGCCGCATTTCGAACTGATAATGGTGGGGAATACGTTACAAGGACTTGAAAGGGTTCTTTATATCAACAGCAATTATACATGAGTTTTCCCCTCCGTATTCCCCCGAGTCAAACGGAGATGCAGAACATCTTAATCGTACGATAGGAGAGTCACTTAGAGCTATGCTAGACAGTGCACCGACTTACGATAAGAAATTATGGGCTGAGGCTGTGTGAACCTCAGTATATATAAAAAATCCACAACCTCATTCGGCACTAAAGGATCTAACTCCTTATGAGGCTTTTTTGGCACCAAGCCATCGATCCAGCACCTTCAACCTTTGGGCAGAGAATGCTATATCCATGTACCGTATCAGAAACGAACGGACGGAAAGAAGTTATCTCCGAGGGCACAAAGGGCTATTTTTACTGGATACACCAATGTCTGCCATCATTATAGAGTATTCTTACCTGATACAAAAAAGACTATAGTATCAGCCGACACCTTCTTCCCCCCTCTTAAGATTGAAGGGGCTATGCCAATAATAAAACGTCGAATTGATCAAATTCTCAATCCCCTCCAAAGCAACACCCCATCAACATCCGTTGAGTATACCTATAATAATGAGGGTAAAACTTCGGAAAATATGTGTCGTCAATGGATGGATGAGAATCCTCAAGATGCTAATGATTTAGTCGACAATGGTCATGAGATTGTTGCTTGATTAATGAGAGCGGATTTTTTAGATGGAAAAAGAGAGGAATATTTAGGCACTCCTTATTGGGTTTACGATGCCAATGATATGGCCTATCGAGAATCCTTACCCCAACAACCTCAACAACCTAACGAACGAGTATTGATCGAAGAACTCGACAGGATCGAGGAATTCGACGAATCTATTTGAATGGTTGTCCCTGCAGATCACTTACTGGAAGAACATCAACAATCCAACCAACGATATCAACTTCCATTGGGAAGTCCTGCTCCTCCATGGCCTATGACGCCACCACCAATTCCATTTGAACAGGTCGTCACTCGTGCTGGAAGTGTTGTTATTCCGCCTGAAAGCTATGGTTTCAAGGGTTATGCCCCTGAAGCCAGTATGCGTGATGCACCTCCTCGTCCTCCTACTCCGGAACCTCAACCTCTGGACGGAATAGAAGGAAGTCAGTGGGCAAATTGAAGTGTACTAACAGTTGAAGAACCAAAGTCTTACCGACAGGCCAAAGTGTCACCACAATGGTCAGATTGGAAGAAGGCAATGGATGAAGAACTTAAGTCACTTAAGGAAAATGATGTTTGGGATGTTATCCCGACACCAGCTGGAAGAAAGATTGTGGCTGGAAGATGGGTATATAAAGCTAAAGGAAATGCTCAAGGAGAAGTCGAACGGTATAAGGCACGGTTAGTTGCCAAAGGATTCTCACTACTCTTCGGCCAGGATTGCGATGAAATATTCACCCCCGTGGTCCGTTACGATTCTCTTAGACTTTTACTAGCATTATCAGCACGCAAAGGATGGTGACCTCGACAGTTAGACGTCAAGACTGCATTTTTATATGGGATATTATAGGAAGAAGTTTATATGGATTTACCGGAAGGCAGCCGGTTAGATGGGATGGTGGCAAAATTCAAGAGGTATATTTACGGATTGAAGCAATCTCCGAGGGAACGGTACTACCGGTTAGTACAATACCTACGACCTGCCGGATTTGTTATCACCGCTTGGGATCCCTGTGTTCTCGGTCACAAATCAGGAAATCTTTTTCTAGCTATATATGCGGACGATATTACATTGTTTGGAGCTACTGGAGAGCTAGAAGAGCAAACCATTAACGTATTGAAGACTGAGTTTAAAGTCAACTATATGGGTGAGCTTAATTGGCTTCTAAGAATCCAAATAACCTTTACCGACGATGGGATCACTCTTTCCCAGACAACTTTTATTGATAAGATTCTGAACCGTTTTTAGATGCAAGATTGCAAGCCTGTCTCTACGCCTATCGACTCAAACCATCAGTTGAAGGCCATTGAAGATGAAGACGAGGGTACCGATGCAACGGCATACCAACAAATAATCGGATCTTTGATGTACTTGGTTACTGGAACAAGACCTGACCTAGCGTATACAATCACTCACCTGTCTGAAATCAATTCATCTCCCTCCGCAAAGCACCGAACAGCAGCCAAACAAGTACTTCGATATCTCCAAGGAACAAAGGATAGACACCTTTTTTACCCATGGAATAATCAACTCAAAATGACTGCTCATATGGAGGCATCATATGGCAATTGCTTAGGTACGAGACGAAGCTTTTCAGGATATATTTCAACTTGGGAACGCTACTATCTTCTGGAGATGTCGGAATCAGCGGTCCCTTGCTACCTCTACTTGCGAGGCTGAGTATATGGCACTTGCTATGACGACAAGACATCATCTCTGGTCGAAGCGTGGAACTCAGCAGTTATTGAAAGAAGATATTCCTACGGCTCTCTTGTGCGACAGTAATGCTGCAATAGATGTGGCATATAATCCAAATCTTAACGACCGATCACAACATATCGACATCGCATATCACTTTATTCGAGAACAAATCCATCAAGGGAATGTGTCTGTTATGTATGTACCTTCGGAAGAAAATTTGGCAGATATATGTACAAAGGGAATGACAAGATATGTTAATGACCACTTATGTTCAAAAATATTTGGATCAAAGTGAGAAGGGGTATTGAAAATACGGAAGTATCTACATTTCTCTTTGCTAATATTGTACTTTTTTAAGTATTCTGCTTACGATAAGACGGTACTTTATGAATAAGAATAATGTGGTGTGTTAATAACTTTTAATACTTTTGATATCTTTTATGTTGAGGTTGTCTAGAAAGTTCCGGTTAGAACTTGTCTAGAACCTTCTTTTTAGTTCTGTTGGATAAGGGATTTATCAGCGCTTATCTTAAAAGAACGCGCCTAGATTGTTCTGTTATATTCTTTACAGTTCTCATGTACAGTTGCAGAGTATTTCGCTTCCTGTGGTGGTTATTGATCCGCGACCGTGGTTACGGACAGTCACCCGTTCATTATTGTATATATGGTCACTGTTTCTCCGCTTAGAGAACAGTTCCTTAGACTTGCTCAGTCATCGATCGGAATACTACAATATCTCCTCTCGAATCCTCTTCTCAGTATATGCTTATCTTTTGAACAATTCTTGGAATCGTTATATTTGCAGTACTTATGATTCGAATACTTCTTCTGAGATTGTAATAGATCTCTTCGGACTTTCGCTGTTATAATCGAATAATCTTTAAGTCCAAATCCATTATCCGGCCTCGTGAGCACGTGAGCTTAATCCACACAATTGGGTGAATATCGCTCGACTCAACTCAACTCAACTGAAAACTCCGTTCAACTCAACTCCGCTCAATTGTAATCCGCCTATATGGCAGATTGTAGCCAGGCTCCAAATTCGTTGCAATTGACCGATGCGGCGGGAGTGTCTCCGGCTTGGCTTTGCTGAACATCCACGAATTCTTCGTTTATCGCTGGATAAGTCCTCCATCGTCTATAGGCACCATCTTTGTCGTGGTACTGGCTCCATCTGCAAACGATAGTTCTCAATTTGTGATATATATATATGGATAGGTAAGGAGGAATATCCAGGAGCCCAGATTTAAACCGGTTCGCCCATGGATAAGCCAAGCTCCGCCATCCAGTACTCCCCTGATGTCTTGGCGTGCCGGTAGCAGTCATTCATGGTTCCCTCCTGGACGCTCTTTTGCCGCAACTACCACCGCTGCTCCCTGCTCGCCCGTCCAGTGCCTGGTGCCTATCTCACTACTTGAGATGCTGTCCACGGTCACTCCCAGCAGCCCTGTACGAACTCCCACTCTCAGGGAGAATGTCCAAACGACCTCCTCACTGGCCAGTTGATCGTCAAGGCATTGGTTCCAAGTATTAAAATATCCGGATCACCGCAAACTCCTTCGGAACACGCCTCCTCCCTATCTGTCATCCAGGTATATTCCCGTGGTATACCTGATGGCTTGCCCGGTCCAGTGCCACCTCTTCCGCTCAACCTGGGGTTGCAGAGCCAAGAGTCGAAAGCTTTGCAAGTCAATGCTAATTTTCCAGCTTCCACAGTGCGTCCACCGCGGCCTCCACCATGTGTACGAATAAGCTCACCGAGCAAATCACATACTTGTCACACCCAATTGGGACTGTCTGACAACCTAATACTGTCCATTCCCACGTGGGGATACGACATATCAATTGAACCTCCGCGCGCCTTAAATACATGCTGAATCTGCTCGTCTCCTGAGAGTGCCCAGACGGTCCATCCGGTAGCCCTGTGGATCCTGAGAATCCCGGCTACAAATAAACATCACCACTGCAATCATAAAAACCCTCTTCGAATGCCATTGTATGGGCACATATCCGTATTCACTCGTTGGCGATTGTTTGATGAAACTGAATATAGTGGGCGTGGATGGCTCTCTCTCATCACAACGATCCGATTCGGTCATCCAATCAGGTGCCAAACGTTATAATTGACAAAGGTAATCACGAATTGTATCTGCTAGCCACTTAAGAACATTCGGGGGTTATTGTACTTCCCAATCGGAGCTGCCACACAATCTGCGATCGCTGCTCCACTATCTTGAACTCTGCCCATCCAGAGACCAATAATACCGGTAATCATATCGGTAATCGCTGTTGATTCAGCAACTCGCTGACCGTATGTAGCCTTGTAAGACTTCCGTAGCCTATGTGGTAAATTCCTAACATCATCCGTAACGTAGGTGACTCTATCGAGTCGTGTAGAAGGTAATCGCGATTTTCAACTGCTGTCGGCGATGTGGATCGACGAGATTCCCGCGTAATTCGTAAACCGCCTAGGCTTCGGCATCGTCCCTGTAATCGTCAATTGACTCAATTGGAAGGTAACTTATCGAATCTCATTGATGCCGCAATTGAGAGCCTTCGAGTTTTCGTATGATGAATTCGTTAGAATTGACTTTGACTGAGTTAGTCACTGACGCGTCTCCAGACCGGTTGGCCTGTGGACTCAACTCGGAATAGTCTCTGCTACTGTTAACTGTAATTTGGTGGACAATTCATGCCTCTTTTATATCTGCGATTCGTAGATCTCATGTCAGTATGATTTCTCATTCGTATGTGTCGCGACGCGTCTCAGACTTTTCGGCCGATTGGCCTCTGGAATCCACACGAAATCGTCTGTTACCATTAACCTCAATTCAATAAACATATCAAGAGACTTTGCTAATGCAATCAGTGCTCCCAAATCTGTATGATATCTCGCGCGTAGACTACGTGTCGTGACGCGTCGGAAAGGTGTAATTCATGAAATCCCGTAAGCGAAACGTATCAGAAATTAAAGAGCGATAATCGTGTAAAGGCATACGCCTGTGTACGGCCTCGTAGGAAGGAATATCAGTAGATACAGTTGCTCACGTGGATGTCAATATTGTAGAGTAGTATAAACGTAAGATTATCGCGAGAGATCTAAGGCTCGTGGCGAGCCGACTATATAAAGCGGGTATTACTCGGCCCTGGACACCTCACGTGCAGCCGTGCCATTGCAGTGACCAAATTGTGAGACATGATAATTCGTCTGTGCATGTGCAAGGGTCGAACGCACCATGTGAAAGTGCTAGAATCCAAATCTGGCTGTAAGATAGCCATCACGTTCGGTTTCTTTCTGCAAGTGACTGTTAAGTAACCAAGCAAAAGCAATATTAGTAACGAAATGTGCAAACAAAATTTAAGTGAGTAATGTCATACATGTCATAGAAAGAGTGGTCAGTGCGTATGACGAATTGATCTGAACGACAGCTGTAATGCTAAATTTCCGCATGTATGCAACTGCATATCTCTCCGCACAGACCTGGTGGACATGGTTGAAATATTTGAAATTGCTTGTGGTATGTCATGGGAATCGAGGAAAAGGAGCTCGATAAGGAAAGGAGAGGAAGTCGATCTCTATTTGCAAAAAACTAGTGAAATGATCTACATGCCATCAATTGCCGGTCGAAGGCGCAGGAATGTGATAGGGCCATGTTATTTCTCACTCAGATAGCCCAGATAGCTGTTGATCATAAGTTGAGAGGTAACAAGACTCCTGGATGCAAATGATAATACATGCAAACGCAATAATCAATGTCAAACCTGTGTATATAATTCGTTGCATACAATTATTGAGTGAACAAAGGCTGTTTCAATGTGATTGATATGAGCATCAACAATGTGTCAACAATTTCGACTCTTACACATTTGTCAATCAATCGGCTGCATTGTCACATCATTCCAAAGTGAATGTGTAAGTCAGCATTATTGCGAAAAAAGCAAATGACTGGCTCGTTGCAGCATCCTAAAAATGAGTGTCAACGATTGTTGGCATTGCGTCATGAAAGATCCAGCAGGCTGTGCGGTTACAGTAAGCCCTAATCAAACTATTGGCCACCTTTCTATGGAACAATGGTGGTGGCAACATTTCTACTATGTTCTGAAAATGAGCATCAACAGAGCGTCAACAACTTTTGGCGTTGCATCTTGCAAAATGCATCAGCTGTGTGGTGTCATTACTACATAATCGAGCGATCGGTCGTCTTTCTATGCAAAAACCCTTGCAACGACATCCCTACTATGTCCTAAAAATGAGCGTCAACGGAGTGTCAATGACTTTTGGCCTTGTATCATGGAAAATCGTACAGCTGTGCGGTGACATTGAGCCATTATCAGGTTAGCAGTTGCCTTTCTACGCAAAAACAGTTGCAACAACATCGCTAATATGTCCTGAAAATGAGCATCCACAGGGCATTAACGACTCTTGGCCATGCATCTCGGACAATCCGAGGGCAGTGCGGTGACATCAACACATAATCAAACTATCGGCCATCTTTCTAGGCAAAAATGCTTTTGACGTCATCGTCACTATGCCGTAGGAATTAGCGTCAACGGAGCGTCAACGATGTGAGGACTTGCATCTTTGACAATCGAAGGGCTATGCAACTACAAAATCTATAATCATACTACCGGCCGCCTTTCTAGGCAAATATGCTTACGAGAAGATTGTAACCAAGTCCCAAAATAAGTGTGTACGATATTTGCGCTACCATCTTGGATAGTATACCGGAAATGGAACGCAGATAAACCACAATGAACCTATCGGCAGCCGGTATTGGCAGAAATCCAAGTGTCGAAATCGTGTCTGCCTTCTACAATTGAGCGCCCACGCTTTGTCAAGGCTCCGCACGCTACACAGCAATACACTGCAGTATCCCGTTCCTAAATGGAGGTATACACGGTCAGTCGTTGCAATCTGACCTTGCATTCAACATCACAATTATGCATGCAATGTCTGACTGATCTGATTATTATCCTTCTAGCTGTAAAGTCAATATTTAAGAACCCGCAGTCTGCTATACTGTATGGTTATTTTCGGCAGTCTCTCGAGTCAGAATACCCAGCTTCCTAATTTCTACCACCAGGTCAGATACACAATCTGTGAAAACCTCATTGCTCAAAGTTATGATCTCTTCCAACACTGAACATGTCTTGATTCGCGATTTGAGAGACCTTACTTTTGAAATTATCATCGATGCTTGGTGGGCCTCAATGAATGTAGGTTCGAAGCGGCCTGTTCCTTGGAATGATTCTAGACATGCGCCTTTCTGGCAATTCTATTTGCACTGTGCAATTGAGGAGACCAGCAGCCCTGGCATCAAATGTATCGTTTGTCATCAAGTTCTTCGCCATCCATCAGTACATGCGACCAGCTCAATGGGGAAACACCTGCTGGCAAAAGCTCACATCGCAAAGTTAAACAAATTGACAGAGTCTGAGGTCACTGAATCGACTAGTTAGACTGTGGATGAAACAGCTTTGGCTATCCTGAAGAGGCAAGGAAGTCAAGGAATCACAATAGTAAGTTTGCAGTGGAAAATCATATTTGATATCCAGTTTAATCCATATTGACCGAAATGACAGACGAAACGTTGCAAACCGGCAGCTCAGGACTTTGAAACTTCTGAATTTCACCAAGACACATGGAATCACAACCTCATGTTAGGATTTGTTGTGGCACATATTCCATGGAACGCTATATCAAATCTTGAGCTACTACGGTGATATAAGGGATTACTCCATGACTGCTTCCTACTGTCTGCTACCACCCATAGTAACATTGACCAGAGGGAATATGCACTGACTGTGGATGCAATTCAGAAGCAATTGCCAATACGAAATAACGTTAGTTTGGCTCTGGACGGATGGACATCAACAAACAAACTAGGCATAATGTCGGTCATTGTTTACTATATGGATCGAAAATGGGCGTTGTGTGAAGTTCAATTGCTTTTGATGAGGTCGATCACCTGTTCTGTTCCTGTTTCCAAAGCTAATTAAGCATGATAGGTCAAGGGTCAACATACTGCAGCAACGCTAGCTGTACATTTGCAGGGCGTGCTTGATCATTTTCGGCTTACCAACGGCCGTTTGGTTGGTATTACAACTGACAATGCTTCCTCAAACTGCTGGATGACACACGAGCTGCAATCAACACTTGAGCCCTGTTGAATCATGTGGCCTGCGTTGAGGAACGACATACTGTGCATGGCGTTCGTCATACTGCTGGGTGTAGGTGCATCAATGAGCAGTCTCGGTGTAATTGGCTGCACTAAGTCATGGGAAGCCCATTAGCGCGATCAGGAATTTGGAGGGAATGAAAGCATAGACATTGGGAAGGGACAAAGACTTCGAAAAGAGGGCAATGCTAGAATCAACAAGGTGTCGGCCATGGGACCAGGTTTAGCAAAGATAATTCAGGGAGTACGTATTTCATGATATTTTGAAAGTCCTGAAGCTGACCTGCATATACCAGAGAATGCTTGCTGCATTCATTATGCTAACACCTGGTCGCTGAAATGAGTTTATTGACTGTCGAAAAGCCAAAGTCCGCATTGCAGTACTTCCGATTATGGATGTCAAGACGGGTTGGAACTCTACACTGGAGTTGCCTGAGTTCGCCTACCATTCACGGGAATTCACACACGAGTGGCTTCGAAACCTAACATACAGTGAATACCGGCCACTCTTCATAAGACAGTATAAATGGACGAATTTCAAGTATGTCATGGAATTAATGAGGTCATTTCGATATTGGACCCTTTGAATGTTGAACAGGCATACAGTCACATTGCATCATGTTATCACAGTGTACAATCACATGTTCGATCACATGAATGGCGTGATGCAAGCTTTGGCCATAAAGAAGAGACAATGCAAGGAAGACATGTTCTTCGCTGTGAAGTTAGCTCGACAGAAGCTTTCCAAAAACTACGCTGAAGTGACTCCAACTACTGTCATGCTTCTCATTTCCGCACACATCCTCGATTCCTTCAGGAAGTTGCGAACATTTAGAAAGTGGAACAAGGGAATCGATATTAATCCTGAGGAGAAGTCATCCTACACTACACAATCCCAAGAGGTCTTTTAAAGTATGTGGAGAATGAATATTGTGCCAAACTTCGACGGGTGCCGGTCAATATACCCGAAACCGTACCGAGCAGCAATCTCGTCCCCTCTGCAACGGCCCCAGGGTCCTATCAGTCATCCTTTGATCCATCTGAGTTGTCCAGCGATGATGAGGAATACTGAACGCCTAACAAAGCGGATCAGACGACACCTGGATGAAATGATCGTGCAGCCAGGTTATTGACCGCCGCCAGGCTGTATAAGAATTCGCCGCCTGAAGCACTGAAGAACTTGGGGCATTTCAATCAAAATCTTAATGATAACCACTCCAATTCAATGGCAATTAGCAGTACATTGTGGGTACCGGACATAGCCGATTGGTGGCGACAACCGGGGGAAACACACTCAAAGTACGCCGATCTCTCCAAAGTGGTCCGTGACATAGTCTCTATCATGCCACATGGTGTTGGAATGGAGGCCAGTTTTTCCCTTGGCCAAGGGGTTATCAGCTGAAGGGAGTCACAAAGCACAGGGGAGACCCTTTGCGAACAAGTCGTTGTAAGGCTGGTTGCTTGAGTGAATACCGGGATTTTGGCAGGCACTGATCCAAATTTGGATACCACCAACACAGAAAACGACTCGGAAATGAAGAAAGAGGTAGCGGCAAGGAAATAGCACAGAATGGCCAATGTTCACGACTTTTTGGAGATTTCGCAGGGCAGCCAAAACTGACGTGCTACACAGAAGCAATCTAACACTCGAAACAATCAGATGAACGCTCAAGGATACAGTTCGGACCCGGAAGAGTTCGTCAAAGCATCCTGGTAACTCTTTCAACATGATGTCGTGGCTGCATTTATATTGTCGGAAAGATCACCATGGCCACCAGCTTTGTCTGCGAAGGACCTCCCTGGAGGATGAACTGAAATGTTAAATGTACTCTGAATCCGGAGAATCAACTGTCATCCAGTCAAAAGCAACGAGGCTGGCCGACCTGAATGCATTTCGGACACTAAAGATTGGTTAGACTGGAATGTCGACTTGGATAATCCAAATGACAGCGAAGAGGATTGCGCTGCGGACAATAAAACCGATATAGAGCACAACAATTGCATCGAGGATCCAAAATGCCCAGAGCAGCATGATGTGAGCACCGCGCCACATGTGTGAGAATTGGTTAGGCCGACACGGATGTGAAAGAGAAAGGCTGAAAGAGTGTTAGTGACAGTCAATGCAGTTGAAATGCACAGAAATAAACGAGTGAAGAAAAAGGAGGACAGAAAGCATCAATGGTTCACCAGTTTTATGTAACTTGACTGAGAGTTTCAGTTAGAGATATATTATGGGCGAATGGTAAGTAGTTTGTGAATTTCAGTTCATACACAGATGTATAGCAGGCGCGATGAATCTTTTTGCATGATACATCATCTTTAGTCCTGTGAGAGTGAACAGTGCAAGATAAGTACACAGCTCGGCTTTGCCACAGGGCCGAGTCACAATCACTCAGAAAGACCACCAGTAAAGTCAAATCAGGATGAAAACAATTATTGACGGCAGCAGATGTTAGAATGGACAATACACTAAAACGAGCGTCAACGGAGCGTCAACGATTTGTGGTCTTGTATGTACCGTAATTGAGCAGTGACTTGGTAGGTGTTATGCATAACGGACATATTGGAAGCTTTTATTGGCATATGAGATAGCAACATAGTCGGCGCCCCATTCGTTGAATGAGCCTCAAGGGAGCGTCAGAGATTCCTGCTCATGTATGTACGGTAATTCACCAGTCACTTGGTCGTTGTTATGCATAACAGATGTATTGGCAGATTTTGTTGGCAAAAGAGATAGCAACACGGTCACTGCCCCATTGTTAGCATGAGCGGCAACTGAGCTTCAACGATTTTGAGCTTTGCATGTTGAGTAAGTTATGTTCCGATTGGTTGCCGACATCCATTTATCAGATTTTGGCAGCCATTACTGGCCAAAACAACAGCGCCATACTCCCTGCGGCATCCTGAAAATGAATGTCAATGGAGCGTTGACAGTTTTAGGACTTAGATATTTTGTAATGAAGGCATTGCACAGATTTTTGCATGCATAACTGTATTATTGACCACCTTGCTTGGCAAAACTACCATGTATCAAAGGTGAAACACATATACCAAATTTATCGATATTGCAAACTGCTCAAGAAGCAAAAGCACATTAATGGTTGCTGAAAACGCGATTTTGATAAGATACTATTAACACACTGCAAATACAACAGCCTTATATGAATCCATAGATGGACCCACTGGGTGACCCGCTAACAACCCACCCAATTCAGACGGGTTGGGAGTTCGCTCTCAAGCCGTACCCAAGTGGGCATTTTGGGTTCATTGATGTCCCTGACCGCCAATTTGGCGACAGTTTGGTTTCGACCCAGACCCGGACCTGAAGCGACGGTCCTGGACCGTTGCCAACACTAGGTATGAGACAAGAAAATAGATCAGCATGGCGTACAGCTATGAAATGACTAGTTGCCCACTCACCACTGCGCAAGAAATGGTGAAGAAGGCATATCAAGCTGTGACATAACCCTTGCCTCTCAACAAATTACCCAATGGATGATCTGTGATCAGAGCTACGCCATAGGTATCCCTCACATAGCGATCAAGTGGGAGTGTAACATTGACAACCTGGCAGAGGCAGACCATGCTCAGGTCACAGAATGAAATCCGCCCACCATGAGAACAGAGTATGAAGAAGCAGCAGAGAAACTTAACAAGGTGGTGCAGAGAGAATGAACTCACCTAGGTAAGCAATGCAAGGAAGATAAAGTGGAGCAAAAGGCCATAAGGTGCCAGAAAGAACTAAGGAATGTCATCCATCTGCAAGGGAACGAAATAAGACTCTATTGTAGATTGAAGACGTAATGCAATGTGGAGATCAAGAAGAGCTGAAAGGTACTGGGGTGAGAAATGAGCAGCGGAAGAAGATAAGAGGTGGCATTATACGTGAATGCAGAAGTGCGAAAATGAATTTGTGAGTCCAACAGTCAGATGTGGCATATATACTTGCCGAATGGTAAGATGGGCAAGGTCTCCTGGGCAAATTCGTTCACCAACCCTCAAGCGGGAGCCACCATGAAAGTGCCGACTGATAACGCTGGGAAGCATGCAAACATCATTGCAGAAAGAGGAAAATGCTCAGTGGTGAGACTTTCCCTCTGAATAAGGGTAATCAGTATAAAGAACTACCCTGTAAAGGCCAAGCCTAGGAAGGGATATCTGAGAAGTTAGTCAAACAAGCACTGACTTTACAGTTGGTCAACAAAACTTCAGGCCCCAAAATGCTGACATTGGGAGTGATATGGCTTCATTGCAGGTGGAACAGAACAGGTATTGTATGACTAAATATGGCGATGATGAGATTGGGCCATTACATTGCTGTGTGGAAACACATATGCAGGATGGATATTCTGAAATGAGAAAAAAGGAATTATATAACACTGCCATTGTACTGACCAATCCCTCTGCTCAGTTGCCAATGGAAAGGGTTTGGCAAAGCTGTCGCACAGCTGTGAGTGGATAACGCTGCTAGAAGAGCATAGTCAAATGATGGTCAATATGGTTGGAGCAAGTACAGGTTGGCCATCAATGCTGTAGCTATCATGATGGAATCCTCGCACGCTGCATGGAATGAAGACTGTATCACAGGTGTCCTACAGCTGGATGTTTGCACAACAGTCCCATGCTTCAGGTTAGAATGATCATCCATTCGATGAATCCCACTCTGATCGATGATAGTATCATATGAAGGAGTGAATGCTATCCTTTGGCGAGTATAGTGGAGATGGCAATCAAAGGTATTGCCTTACAGAGTCCCTCCATGGATGGAGGTATCCCAACGGTAACACTCATCTCACTGATTCCCTTTATGATACACATCACTGCACTAATAACCCGGGTGGATGTGATAGCCCACACAGTCAGTGGCATCTGGTTGGTGAATGATCTTTGGTGTGTGGCAACCCAGAAGGATGTGAACCAGGTAGTGAAGAAACAAAAGGACTTCACAGTGGAGAGCTTCAAATGTGCCAACAGATGAGATCTCCAGTCTGACAATATGAAGACAAAGTCCACCATTTCAGCAACATGGATAGGCCACAATAAGCACCTCGAGCTGAAAAACAGCTTGCAAATCAATATAGGAAATGGCTTTGTCTGATTCAACAAGGAGGTGAAGAGCTTGTTGTGAATTTCTATTGTTGCTCACCAGACATTTAAACAGCTTCACAATCGATGAATGATGATGGCCAGGGTAGCAGAACCCCAACTGAGCATGCTTACAACAATGAATAGAACTGTGCCATTGTGGGTAAAAGTTGTCCAGATAGCCTGCGTTCAAGCTGTCGAGTTATATGGAAGACCGCTCTAGTGGGATCCAGATAAGACTGGCTGACAAGTGGATCATCAACACCTGTATAAGAGACAAGTTAAATTAACCCTGGGCGCTGTCGACACAATGCAATTGGAAGCACTTTTGAGCTTATCTGGCCTGACACCTGCGCAAATAGCCCTGCCCAGTATGCAGGGATGAATGAGAGCCAGGATCGCGAGCTTGTATAAACGGTTCACACCAAAGGCACTGCATGACAAGCCTACATTGAACATGCCGATATTCAAACTTGTCATAACAGAGCATGAGTGAGACCTGGAATCAGAGACCATGTCCTGACCTAACTCTGAGGAAGAACAGGCTGTTAAGACATTGATAGCAAGTGAAGATCCCACAGCTAAGAGAGAGCTGTCAGGCTGTGTGTCTGAAAGAAAGGCCACAGTGGTTGCAAGGAATTGGATGTGGAGGACAGATGAGTTGCAATCTGATGACAGCAGATGTAACGGGCGGGGTCGGACGCAGGTGATGTGGATGTTGCAGGACTGAACTCGAAGTGCGTATCGAGGAACAAGATTGAGTTATCTTTCAAAGTCGTACTATTGCTTGCTATACAAGAGAACGAGTAAAGAGAGAAGAAAAGGAAATCCTCCAACGCTATCAA
>Ga0307515_10002721_pt1 | contig 37822 bp, 18 predicted proteins | sample 17_EM_MG_FD_194513 | JGI IMG/M metagenome (GOLD analysis project Ga0307515, IMG submission 194513) | Populus trichocarpa ectomycorrhiza microbial communities from riparian zone in the Pacific Northwest, United States - 17_EM | ecosystem: Host-associated > Plants > Roots > Unclassified | place... | reverse complement strand
GACAATAAAACAGGGATAAAAGATGTGTCACTCAATCTCATCATTAAAAGCGAGTGACATGTCATCTACTTAAACCCTAAAAATTAAGGCTTTATTATTGGGATTTTGATAAATTTCAAATTGATCCCTGTTGTTTCAATTTAAGCTCAAATGTTCATAATTAAGACAAAACTTACTAGTTTTATGCAATTAAGCCCCTTCTAAAACTTAATTGAGATCCCCTAAGTCTAGCTCCTCTTACAGAGTATCCCTTGTTTTTCAATTTGTGCCTTGGGACAAGAAGTTGAGGGCTTCCACTTGGTAAGTGGGATATAAACACTCAACAAGGGTGGCACAACCTTATAGAGGGGAAACTTCTTTGTTGAATGGTAGTGGTTAGAGTCCCTGAGGTATTCGAAGATGTCATTTTTATTTGCCTGAACATGGTAACTCGATCAACCTTCTCGGCTAAGAAAGACAATAAAACAGGGATAAAAGATGTGTCACTCAATCTCATCATTAAAAGCGAGTGACATGTCATCTACTTAAACCCTAAAAATTAAGGCTTTATTATTGGGATTTTGATAAATTTCAAATTGATCCATGTTGTTTCAATTTAAGCTTAAATGTTCATAATTAAGACAAAACTTACTAGTTTTATGCAATTAAGCCCCTTCTAAAACTTAATTGAGATCCCCTAAGTCTAGCTCCTCTTACATAGTATCCCTTGTTTTCCAATTTGTTCTATTTAGTCCCTAATTAAGCCTTAAATTTTGATCATCTTCAATTTAGTCCTTGGAAAAGTTCAGTACAACCCCCAATATTGCGAGCCTTTTGCAGAAAGCTCCTTATTCTTGATTGTTTTTCAATTTGGCTCCTCCTTAGCCTTCAAACTTCAAACATCTTGTAATTGAACCCCTGATTTTACCAATTTAGTCTTTCAAAGTTTCAATTGTGTCTCTAATCTTTGCTAATTAACCTGAATTGAGCCTCCAAACTTGATTTTTTTTTCAATTGAATTCTTAATTAAATCCATAAAATCCATTAGAAGTTTAATTAAGTTCTTAAACTTAATTAATTCTTTCAATTTTGGTCAAGTTTGGATTTCAACCTCAATTTTCTTTCTTTGTTCATCCCATCTTGTCAAAATATCTCGATCTGGCTATTCTTCTAGCATTTTGTTCTATTATAGCTTAAAGGTCTATCTCCTCGTCTCCCAATAATATTTTCGGATTTTTTATTTTTTGGATTTTTTTTAAAAAAGTAAAAATACGTATATATATTATTATTTAAAAATTTTAAGGGTTCAAAATTAGGTTATGACACTCAATACAGAAGGAAAGGTAGGTGATCTTTTGTTAATGTATATGTCTTATAGCCAATTAGGTGGTTATCGTGGCATTGATTTTATTCATGCAAATATATATATATATATATATATATATATATATATATATATATATATATATATATATATATTGTTATTTATAATAGAATTTTTCATAATCAATGAGTCTAAAGTAAAGATAAAGTTCTTAGGATAAAAAAAGGTTTGCAAATAAAATTATAAGGTGGTTATAGTTAAAAGGATTTCTATTGCATCAAAGTATTATTTTTAAATGTTCATAGTCAATGCTCTATTTAAGACTAGTTATTAATTAGAGTTATTGAGGTTGGTACATTATTTGTTTTCTTAATAAAAGAAACAATTCTCATCAATTGAGATATGAAGAGATACTCAAAACTAACACGTAGGTGCTTGTTAAATGTCAAGTACACTAAATTGACTCGTATGAGGATTTCATATGGAGAGATTACTCATGTTTATGGAATGACTCACATGGCAATTGTGTAACTTATACTTGAGACCATCAAGTTATCTTATATCAGAAGTGTTATGTTTTGATCATTACTATACGTTGATTTGATCAAAGGTAACAATTGGATAGATATTAGGTATAACATAAACTATATGAAGGTATTAAAATAATCAATAGAGGATTCACCACTTTAGGTGAATTAAGAAAAATAGTCCATATATTCTCGAATAATATTGATTGTGAAATCTTTTTGTATTATGGAATGAGATTTGAAAATAACTTCAAATTTTATTTAAAGAATCAACAACATAGTTGTTGAGAAAAAATATGATTTGACACACTCTATATTCAAATGTTTAGATCAAAATATTCTTTATGAAGGAATAATAGTTACACTAAGAAACTGGACACTAAAAAATTACGTCAAATAACATTTGATATTTCTAATATTTGGACGATCATAACACATTGTTGAGGTTGCACTTGATTTTTAAATATAAATCAATCAATTTAATTTATTTAATTTTATTTTATTTAGGATTATAATTTATATTTGGGTCAACATATCAAGAACATAATAGGTCACGCACGTTAATAATTATTGATAAGAAATTAAATTGGAATTACTAATTAAGTATCGAGGACTTGAACGTAATTAATACATAGGATTATAATCTAGACTTAGAAAAATCAAGTAGAGATTTGAATGCATGAATTTCTAACTATTTTGAAATAAAATAAATAATATTTTTCAGATGGATAAATTAATATAATCTTCTTCTTTCTTTCTTTCTTATCATTGATAGGAGAAAATAAAAGATAAGTAGCATGGTGAATAAAGAATCAACGATAGGTTTTCATTAAATATTGATCAATATGTTATAAATTGCTAATCAAAGCTTCCCCTCCAAAATTGGTAGCTTTTGGTCTGTACAAGTACTTCACATAGCGCAACTAAGCTTATTATGTTTCCATTAATAGATTATTTATTTTGAATTGAAGAAATGCAAAGCAAGTTTGGAATAAATTGATTGCAGGCACAGGACAACCTAACCTACGATTCCTTAATAGAGAAGAGAGGCTACGACAGTACACTAGTGCAATAATAACAGTAAGAAGGACATATCATGGACACAAATGGCTTTAAAACTAGGAAAAGAAGATACCTAACCTCCCCCACCAATTAGAGCTAAGAACCCTCCCATCTTAAAATTCTTTACCTTGCTGCTCATCTCCAAGTCTTTTCTCTACTTCATTAGGAATTCATCTTCCTTCACAACCATAAAAATTGCCACAAAACACCAAAAACCGGATGTTGTCACTCCTAGAGTGCCAATTGTTATTTGCCACCAATGAAGACCCCGAAATTAGTATATCATCCCCCTCCCCGAACCCATTTTCTATGGTGGTGCGCTGCCATCTTATGTGCCCTCCTTACAACTGCAGTAATCATAGCCGGCATCATCGTCTTCGTTGGCTACTTGGTAATCCACCCAAGAATTCCGGTCATCAGCGTTGTCGACGCTCATCTCCTTCATTTCAGCTATGACGGAGCAGGGATACTTGTGACGCAAATAAACATCGTGGTAAGGTCCAAGAATGACAACATGAAGGCTCATGCTAGCTTCTCAAATTTCAATCTTGAACTGTTCTTTGATGGGATTAGAATAGCAGTGCTGTCAACTGCGTCTCCCTATGAAGTAAGAAAGAACAGCTCTGTTGATTTTAATTATGACTACACCTCGGATCCTATACCATTGAATCCCAAGCAAATGGATGATGTTGATGCATACCTAAAAGAGGATGAGGTACGCTTCGATTTGAAAGGAGGTGCAAGAGCTCGCTGGAAAGTCGGGGTTCTTGGATCAGTTGGCTTCTGGAGTCACTTGAATTGTCAGCTACATTTTCATCCATCAAATGGAAGCTACATATCCAGACGGTGCACCTCCAAGGCTAAATGATTTCTTTCTTTCTTCCTCTTTTGAATTTGGATGTCTGTCCTTAGTTTTCTTTTCTCCTTGATTTCTCATGTATATGTTAGCTTCTTCTTTTTATTCCCTTCCTTTAGGAAAAGTACAGGTTTAGTGCAATAATAATAAGGTCAAAAAACATAAACCGCACTTCCATTTTTTCTTCCTCCCATAACTTAACTATTTCTACAATTTCCCTTACAGAGAGAAAAGGTGTTTTATTCGATGAATTGTAATTACCTGCTTTCAGATCAGTATATTGAAGCCCGTTTCTTCTTTTATTTCTCTCTTTGGTCTTGATCTTGAAACTAGTTACGAATGTTCATCTTAAAAACTCACTTGCGAACATTTGGCAAGTGATGTAAGAAAAACATCAGGCAAGTGATGAGTTAGAATTAGAAGAAAACGAAGAGAAGGGGATCTCTCTCTTACGCCTCATATGGGGCTAAGGTTACAATGGCGTCAGCTCAAAACTCCACCACATGCTGAAGCCAAGGCTTGGTAAACAAGATTTTGAGAGCAATAACTGGGAAGCTTTTTTCCTTCCATTAATTTCAATATATATATTATTTTCAGTGCATATTACAGTGAACATCTAAACCAAACACGTGCCAACACACATATACGTAAAGCTGAAGGGAGAAGGGGGTCGTAGGCACAACTTTTTATATGAAGTTCACAGTAGCAACCTAACAAGTAATACAGACACAAAAAGCAAGTGGAAATATCTGCAAACTTGTGAAAAAAGAATTTCCTCTTCCTTTTTCAATTGTTTTCTGGTGATCTTTATTATTATTATTAAAATGGATATCCGATCACCTTGCATGTATCTTAACTAATTTTACGGGATCCTGAAAGGACTCAAACTCATAATTATTAAAAAGCAAATCTCAAACCTAATCAATTAAGTTATCTGTCAGGATTATTTTCTGGTGATTTCTTTTTAGGCAGGGAGTATGCTTTTCTAGTTGCTTCATGGTGGCCTTAGCTCTTCTCTAATCTGAAGTTTTGCTTTCTATGTCTGCCCATGTTTATTAGGCTAACTACTACTAGATGGGCAATGCTGGAAATAGTGGGCCTCCAGGTACTTACTTATGGGCTACGGCTTAATACACGTCACACATTCCATGGGCAAAGTGTAAAGTATGCTTAGCAGGCTGAGCTTGAGAATTATGTGGCCAGAAAATGTAGTTCACAATTTGAAGAGTTGTGACCCAAGTGTAACGACTTTAAGATCATCTTGTCTACAAGAAGTTAATTACTAACTTGTACATCGTGGTGGCATATATCAAACCAAAGTTTTTGGTTTAATTGTGTTCGGGTTAGCTAAATTTTATGGCTCAATAATAACCTTGAACATGTTCAAGTTCTTCAAATATTCAGGTCTACGGGCTGTCGCTGAATCTAGGAGGCAAACCAGTCAAGAAAAAGCTTAAATGGATGAGGACGGATGTTTTGCTCAAAATTAAAGAGAAAGTGACAAAGCAATAGCATGTTGGATTCCTCGAAGTTGTGGAGTGTCTCACTAGGTATCAAACATGGTTGCAGTCGACAAGAAAAATGCCAAGACCTAGATTTGTGTTGACTATCGTTATCGCACTTCAATGGATATTATGATGGTGATAAAAAAAAAACACAATGAAAAATTAAAGGCGTTACATAATAATTAAAAAAATAGAGGATAGTTATGTTTAAGAAAAAAACAATGTTACCTTTACAATATTATTTTTCACGAAGATTACCATTACAATGTGTTTTTTTCTAGATTTATCTTCTTGATTGCTGTCAATTATTCTAATTTTTTTTAGTCTTTTTTTGTTGTCTATCTACCATCGTCGTAAGTTTTATCGCATCCTCAAGGAAGATATATGGCTTCAACTCAACAATATTAGCAATATCCTTCCTCAACGCACCAATACTCCTAACTAAGGTTTGTTTTTGGGTTTTATCAATTCACAACGTATCATTAGTAGCTCAACTCCATCAAACACTCTTCCATACTTAAAAAACCTTGTTGCAATATCTGAAGTCTTATGTATAACTTTTGTTTGTAGTAATCAGGTATAAACCTCTTTTTCATCACCCTTTTCATAGTCATCTAAGTGGTGATATTCTTTTCGTCATCCCTTCTCTCTGGATTTTCAAGTTCTTCCACCATAACAATGCATAATCAGTAAACTCCAATACAACCACCTTACACTTCTTTTTGTCAATATATTCATACCAATCAAACACCTTCTTAACCTTTTGAACTCACTCCAAGTACTCCTCAAGTGAGCTACTATGTCTAAATGATGGAACGTTAAATTTAATTCCACTAAAAGGGTGATTATTCTGCCTTCTTGGTCTACCCCTTTCGTCAGCCTTGTCATCCCTATTCAGCTTCAATTCAGCCTTTATGACATCATTTTGTTGTACCCTCCGAGCTTGTCTTTATTGAGGCTGCAAATTGTTTCTTTGTATTATTTGCATGAGGGTATCTATTTTATCATAAATTCCTGTCATTTATTCCCAAATCTCGTTATGAGATCATTACAACCTAATAATTTGCACTTGTTCCAAACTGATTCCCCTTAGAACTTCATCTCTTTCTCCGGTCATAGTATATCAATTTCCTACAATTCACATACAAATTTGAACAACAATGTCTTTCAACTCAGATCACAAATTTAATGAAGAATACGAATAGTCACAATCAACAAGAGAAAAGTCATTTCAATTGAAATCTAATTCAAAGAAAACAATTTGTTTTAGTCCACATCCTTGATATTTCCAATCCCAATCAGCCACATACAAAGTTCCAAATCAGTTCTGAAACCTTGGCTCTGATACCAAGATGATGTGCCTTAGCTTCCTGACACTTACAAACTAGCAAACTGATATGAAGATAAATGAAGGTAGGTTTGGTTATATGTTTTTTTTCTTATGGTGTTTATGCTAAAAATTACATGATTTGTAATGGATATGAGGGATAAAGTCTGAATGAAACTCTTTGATAAGTAAGAAATTCCATAAAGAAATTTCTATTAGGATAAAGACGCCACACTCTTTGTGATTAAGAGTAATGAGTCTGAATTGTTCTTCAACCAATCCAAAAATAGATGAGCAAAGAACAAAATTCTCTAAATGAGAAGTTGAAAAGTTTTATATTATTTCAAAAGTGCCTAAAATTTGGTATGAAACATCATTATATACTTCGAACAACACTCCAAGTCTAGAAAATACCAAAATGATATAAATCAGACTCAAATAAATAACTTTGTTTAGAAAACTAGACAAATAAGTAGATCATGTTTATGACTTAGAACACACATAGACACACAAAAATTAAAACAACCATAACTTTTTGTACAAAACTTCAATGCATGCATGGTTGGACAAACGGGAAAGATGACATTATAAACTTTAAAACCATGTAGAATAGGCTTATATTTCAATGCAATAAAGTGGTGAAAAATTCAAGCTCAAATTGGTCCATGAGCTAGCAACGAACCCAAACTCTCTAAAACTCTGAAATCATGACTCAAGTCTTATTTGAAAACAAAAAAAATGTATTTAAACCATTTTTATTCAGTTTACAAGCCTCCAAACTCATCAAAGCTTCAATCACGCTAATTTAACTTGGTAAGGCACTTTGTACTTGTTTCGTCCGAGCTTTTATCATTGGACCATCTGAATGCTCATACATATTAGAATCAGCCTCTTCCATGTTAGAATCATGATATATATCACTACAAGTCTAGATTCACAACAAAAACCTTTTGTTATTATTATTATTTTTATTTATAAAATAAAGAGTCACATGTTAATCGCTTCTATCACCCATTAGGTGACATCATAGGATAACGACTAGTGATGATTCATTTATCTTGGGTTGATTTAATGAATATTAAAAATTGTTAAAACACAACATAAATTGCAAGGAAATATATGATAGCTTGAAATATTTTCACGCAGTGAAAATAAAGTCACATATTAAGATATTCTATTATCCATTCAACGAGATCAAAGAATAACATCTACTAACGGTTCATTTATCTTATGTTAATTTTTAGATAATAAAAACAATTAATACACAACACAACCAGATTGTGAGGAAAAACACAATAGCTTGAAAAATATAATAAAGTCATGTGTTAATCAATTTTATTATTCACTGAGCAACATCCAAGGATAATAACAATTCATTTATCCCAAGTTTATTTTATAGATAATAAAAATAATTAATACACAACATAAATTGTAAGGACAAATGGTTAGTACTAAGCTATATTGATTCATAAAGGAAACCAATTGGTTTACTAAATATTATGCAAATCAATCATTGAGCTAGAAGAATTCACATTAATCATAGACCAAAGTAACCCATTACCAAAAAAAAATTATTTATTAGTTCATATTGTAATTGATCATAGAGATTTACTGTGCGAAACTACACAAGTACACATCTAGCGTGCTAATATCTAAAACTAAGAAAAAACATTTGATTGCTTTTAAAGTAAGAGTAATAAATAAATTAAAAACATGTAAAGATGAATATGTAAATAAAATAGTAAAAATAAATAAACACATGAATTTTAAAGAAAACAAAAATTTTAAGAAAGTAAATTGCATAAAAGATAAAATACAAAGCTATAAATAACTCACATAGTAAATTTCAAGCTAAATTGCAAGAAAGATAAATTGCTAAAAAGCTTGAAATAAACTTGTATTGAAGTTATGTGCTAAGGCAAGCCAAAGAATTACAATGAGATGTGTTTTCTTAAATACTACTCTTTAACCCTAATTCTTATCCTACAAAATAGAAAAATAATCGACCTTGAGTTAAACTTGAACAAAGAAATCATTTATTAAGATATTAACTCTTAGTCTATCTTATACAAGGAAATAAGTAGCCTAATGCTAAAAAGACCTCCACCATCTGTTAAACCTAAACAAAAACTCTTTCAACATATATCCAATAGTCATTTAGTATACGAAGCCTTTTATGCCTACTAAGTAATTCTTAAATTTTTAGTCATCTTTACCTAATAATTTTTAGCAATTTTTTTGTTTGAAATATTGGTCTTTAGACCTGTTATAATCATGCCATAAATCTTCCTATCAAGAAATTCATTATAACATTTCAACAGAATGATAATATAAACATATTCTTTTGTTTATTTTGGGTATTAATAATTCTATAACCCTTACCCCTACCTAATGGTGTGTTCCTTATAATTAGTATGAACTTCACTAAGGGTTTGCCGAAAACACATGTAAAGCAAGTTATTAATTGTAATATCCCACATTGACAGGTGAGGGAGTGGTAGTTGTCCTTATTAAGAGTGTTGGTTGCTAACTTATCATACACATTTGGGGGGGCCAAATTCAGAAGTGGGCTCGCGTCACCAGGAACAAAACTGTGAGGGCAGTAAGGCCCAAAGCGGACAATATATGGCAGGTTGGGCCGGGCTGTTACATTTGGTATCAGAGCCGACCTCACTAGCTGTCCGGTTGTACCGACATGGTCATCGGGCTCCTTAAGGAGGTGGATTGTAATATCTCACATCGGCGGGTGAGGGAGTGGTAGCTGGTCTTATTAAGAGTGCTGGTTGCCAACTTGTCATACACGTTTTGGGGTGTCAGGCTCAAAGGTGGGCTCGCGTCACTAGGAACAAAACCATGAGGGCAGTAATGCCCAAAGCGGACAATATATGGCAGGTTGGGCCGGGCTGTTACATTAATTGATGAGAATCAACAAGCATTATCAAATAATACATTAGAGGTGTCAATTAGATCTGTTTTAAAGAGCCAAGAAGATTAAAGAGATATTTAATAGGCTAATTCAAAATATTTGTGCCAAGTCAAGTGTCAAGATGAGTTCAAGAGATGATCATGCTTTGATTAATATAGTCCACACATGAGAAGGATTTGATAAAGCCTAGTTGTTTGCAAACTAGGTAATAAATCTTGGTAGCTTACGGATTGGACAAAGAGAGATGATTTTAGGCTTTTTTTTTTCTAATACATAGTTTTACGCTGACAATTATAACTTTTTATTCAACTATTGAATTAGGTGGAATTCTGCCAAATAATTTTAAAGGCCTTGTTTCCTATATGGGTAAAATCTTAAAGTGATTAAACATTGGGAAGGCTTTGCGATTAAGCCTAGAATCTATTGTGCATGAATTGTATTATTTTTCTAGTTGTTTTGATTATTTTTCTATTTTATTTAGAACTCTTTTGTTATTTTACAGTCTTATTTAGGATATTTTAACTAGAGTAAATTAATAGAGTTATTTAACTTATATTTAGGGGGTTTTTTCAAACTTTGTTTATTCAAAAATAATATTTTGTATGTGTGAGGTTGCTCATACTTTTGGTTATTCATCAAACTCTTCAAAACTTATCAAAGATAATTTTAGTTTTTGTGGCATTCATCCAAATATACTATATTTTGTTTTTGTGGCATTCATCATTATACTTACATTTTTTAATTCTTTATAATTAAAGAGTTGAGATTTTCATCCAATAACTTTGGTTCAAATAATTATTGAATCAAATTTTCAATCTAATTTTAGTTTTTGTAGGTTGTTTTTTATCTAGATTGTAGATTTTAGAATTCTTTCCCTTGAGATTTGTATCATTAATATTGATCCTCTTATCAAATGCATTCATTTTATGAACTTGTCACACCTTTATAAGTTGTTATGATGGCTCACGTGTTATTAGATAATATATTTAAGCTACATGAAATGCCTGATTCAGTAGTGAGTGATCGGGACCTCATTTTCATCAATAGTTTCGGAAGGAGATAATTTCTCTCCATGGGATAGACCTGCATTGCTCCATTACCTACCATTCATAGACAAATGGCCCAAACAAAAGTTCTACATCGTTTTTTAAAGACTTATCTAAACTGTATGGCTGGTGAGAAATCAACCCAACAAGCTAAATAGTTATCTCTAGCAAAATGGTGGTATAATACCAATTTCAACTCTACCACCAGGACCAAGGGCGAAATTAAAAGGAGGCAAGCAGGGCCCAAGCCCCTGCAAGACATTTCAATTTTTTTTATTACTTAGTGATTAAGTGTGAGAAGGTGTAAAATTTTTTATTTTAAATAGATGGACCCTTCTTATAGTACATATATTTGCTATCCTTTGACTTTAAAACTTTTTATTTTATTATACCTACATGGAAATAAAGAAAATATAAAGTCATAAATAATTTTTTCAATTGAATGGACTTTGTTGTCTTCTCTCCCTGCAACCCTAATATAAAAGGTAAAAAACAGAAATAAGAATAAAAATCGCAAGCAAAAAGATTGAAGTAGAGTCACCAATTAATTCATCTCTCATCAAACAAAACAACGTAATTGGACATCGATAACCCAAACTTAAAATCTATTTTTGTTTTGTTTAGGATGTTTGTTAAGAATTTGATGAGGTTTTTTCTTAATTCTTCCATTTTTGCTTATTTTTTTTTTTTTTTGCTCAGATCTGCTAGTTCTACCAATTCTTTTTTTTTTAATTCTTGTTATAGTGATTTTTTTTCTAATTAATTAGATATGTTTTATTGGTTTGTTTTTATTATACTTGGATTTTTTTTATATTTTTTTTTAGCAGAGCCACCAAAATTATCAATTTTTTCTCACAATATATGTTTTGATTTTAGGTTGAACCATGAACAAAATAAGAAGAATTGATTTTTTTTTTGAAAAAAAAAGGGAAAATATTGATAACTTACAGCCTAGTAAACCAAATCCAATGTGTAATATTGAAGTTATGGTTGAGCAACCCCAATGTGCTTCAGTTTACAAAGAATCTACATTGATTAGTGAGCAGCCCCTTACTAGAATCAACATTGCTCATTTAATTGGAAATTCAAGCAATCATCCTCAAATTTAGGAACACCCGGTTAATCAACAAGATGAAATTCGAAGGGCATACATTAATGTGGGACCATATCAACCTTTGATATCTTAATATTCACTGACTGGTGAAAAACATCCTCATCGATTTTAGTCTCATTGGTTCAAAAGTTATCAGTGGCTTGAATATTCAGAGAAAAATATTGCATTTTGTTCCCTTGCTATTTATTTCCAGGTAAACCATCTAGAAAGCCACGATCAAACACATTTACTGTTAAAGGATTCAATTGTTGGAAGAAAGTAAATGATGGGGAACGGTGTGCTTTTTTTTTACTTATATGGGAAAATGTCCAAATTCAGTTCATAGATTTGCTACCAAGTGCTTGGAAAATTTGAAAAATCAGGCATGTCATATTAAGAAGGTAGTTAAGAGGCAAATTACTCAAGAAAATCTAAACAATCGATTGCGTATTAAAGCTTCAATAGATATTGTTTGTTGGCTCACATTTCAAGCATGTGCTTTTAGAGGGCATTATGAACGTCCAAAATCAAAAAACCAAGGTAATTTTCTTGAAATGATGGAACTTTTAGCATCATACAATGAACAAGTAGGTGCTCTTGTTTAGGGTAATGCTCCACAAAAGGCTAAATACATCTTACATCAAATTCAAAAAGAAATTTTGCATGTCTTTGCTAGAAATGTTCAGTCTTCAAATGTTCATGAGATTGGTGATGCAAGATTTTTTTTAATTATTGATGAAGCTCGAGATGAATCTAGAATAGAGCAAATGGCCTTTGTTATTAGGTTTGTTGATAGAAGTGGATTTATACGAGAATGATTTTTAGATATAGTTCATGTCAAAGATACAACTGCTTCAACTCTTTAGAGATTTCCTTTGTTTTATCTCATCACAATCTTGATGTTCAAAATATTAGGGGCCAAAGGTATGATGGTGCTAGTAATATACGTGGAGAGTGGAATGGTTTGCAAGCTTTATTCATTAATGATTGCTTTTTGCATATTATATACATTGCTTAGCTCATCAATTACAATTGGTTCCTATTGCTGCAGCTAGAGAAATATCTAATGTTCACACTTTCTTTCAGAATTTTATTTTTATTATTAATATTGTTAGTGCTTCTTGTGAGCGTAATTATGAATTACAAGCTTTTCAGGCAACTATAATTGAACATTTAGTTGATATTGGGTAAAGGAGTTAATCAAGTAGGTGGTTTGCAACAACCTGGAAATAACAGATGGAGTTCGCACTTCAAATCAATTTGCAGTTTTATAAAAATGTATAGGGCAACTTGCTTGGTTCTTGAAAACATTACTTTAGATGGATCTACTTATTCTCAACGTGGTGATGCGGCTTTTTCATTGAAGTTGCTAATATCATATGATTTTGCATTCATCTTATATATAATGAAGAATGTTATGGGAATTACTTATATGTTTTGCCAAGCCCTGCAACAACAATCTCAATACATTTTAAATTATATGCATTTAGTGACTACCACAAAGACTTTAATTCAAAAGTTCCTGATAGAGATGCTTGTTTTTCTAGTGTGGGACAATCTTGCTGTAAAATAAATCAGTAGCAGTTGAATATCACTACCGAGTTGATATATTTACAGCTATCATTGATCAACAATTGCAATAGCTAAATAATAGATTCAATGAGCAAGCAATCGAGCTTCTTAAGTTGAGCACAACTTTAGGTCCTAGAAATAGCTATAAATTATTCGATGTTAAAGATATATGTTTACTTCTTGACAAGTTCTATCTTGAAGATTTTTCTGACTAAGAAAAAATTCATTTGAAACTTTAGTTGCATCATTATGAGCTTGATGTACCCAATCATCCAAAGTTAAAGAACATGCCTTTCATTGCTAATTTATGTCAAGGATTGGTTGAAACAGAAAAATCAACAATTTATCCACTCATTGACATGTTGATTCGGCTTATTTTGATTGTTCCTATTGCGACAACAACTACTAATTGAGTTTTTTCATCGATGAAGATTGCTAAAACAAGACTTCGCAATCGAATGGAAGATGATTTTCTTGCAAATTATTTGATTGTCTATATAGAAAAAGAAATTTCTGAAAGATTCAAAATTAATATGATAATCGATGATTTCTATTCTATGAAAGATCAACAAGTACAATTAAAATAAATATGTAATAATCATTCTTTATTATTTTTTACTTTATTTCAAAGTTTATCAAACATAAATAATGTTTCGTTTTAGCTAATGTTTCTTAAATACTTTGTATGTTTATATTTGATAAGTATAAAGACCAATAAAATTAAAGTGATTGATACATTATAAATATGAAATTAACTTCATCGTTTTAACTCAATTTGGTATTGCTCCAAACCTCTTACTTTATACAAAGGTCATTATATATTTGTATTAAGTTTTTTGAATAAAACTAAATAAAGCAGTTTTTTTTTTACAACTCATGTACAATAAATTAAAAAAACTATTATATCTTGTTATATTAATTTTGACCTTCTAACAAATAATCCTAGCTCCACCCTTACCAGGACGACTACATTTTAGGCACTTTACAACTATAGACGCCTTTACATTCTCTAAATTTCAAAGGATTCACCCATGGAACCAATCGAGAGATTACATATTGAAGTAGAGTATTTGTTACAATCTTGAAGGCAAGACATTTAATGGCATGTTATTTTGTTATGGTTGATCGTACGAGAAAATACATTCATTATATGAGCTTGTCTCACTCTTATATATGTGTTATTTTTGTGTGGCTAATTGTTTATGAATGGTAAACATTTGAAGGCGAGTTAAGAATAAAAATGATCTGCTGTCTTTAAAATATATGTGAGGTCGTCTAAATTAGGAGACCTTATACTACCTTAATTATTTACTTTTGGTCTTTCTTTTTAACATAATAGACTTTGTGTTTTGTTATTTATAGGGGTTCTTACCTCTCTCTCCCTCCTTCTTCTTTCTTTTCCTCGATTTTGTTCTTTCCATCTTCGATGATCCTATTCCTATTCAATCAATTACAGATTTAAGTCACTCCATATTAAGGTTGTACCAGATCTCATAAGCCACATAGCAAAGAAGGATTAAGGAAATATTTAATGGTAGTACTTTCTATTTTCTTTTTGCAAAAGCTGGTGAAGTCTAGTGGAGCCTAACGAGGTGGGTGAGGATGTTTCCTGGGTGTGTGTGGTCTTATTTGGTGGCTCACAAGGATGTCTCAACATGGCTGGTATTCAAACAAAAAGGGAAATTAGCATGTTTTTCTAACAATACTATAAAGATTGAATCTTTTAGAAAAATAGCAAGTACTCATAAGAAAAATCAAGATCAAGAAACTAAAAGGACTATAAAAATTTAGACCTTTCTAATAAAAACTAACATACATATGGTTAGATTATTAGGTCACAAATAACCATATGATAGACTGCGAGATAGAGATTTTCCTCTGATTGGTTGAGTCGGTTGGCAAGCGAGCTCTCTAGTCTAGTCTTCTAGGGTCTAAAACAGGGAGTGAGTCAGTTTTCAAGGGGAGACAACAAGTTAACAATCCAGTTTCTTTTCACCAATCTTGTGACTTAGCTCATTTCTTTTTTTAAGATTAACGTAGGTGTCTGTATCAGCTTGCGTGCACCTCAATTAATTTTATGGGTGAAGTTAACGACCATGTAAACCTTCAATGACCATGAGATTTATGAGACTCGAACTAATGACTTCTAGAGAATAAATCCAAAATCTAACAAGTTAAACTATATCTTTTAGAATTAACTTAGCTCATTCCTTTTTTACATAAGATAGAGGAGAGATGAAGAGGGATTTGCAGTGATTTGCTATTAGTGGACGTCAAATATGTGTATTTAAGGAAAATAAAGAATGAACGGTGGAGATTTGATTGTTTGGAGATGTAGATGGTGGATGAATTTTATTTTTATTAAAAGATTTTTTTTTTATTTTATTTTATTTTAAATAATAAACAATAATACTCCCAACCTGATCAAACCTGAGTGAAGTTTTAAAACTATAAGTTACAGATGTTCGGATGTTTTATGGGTCCTAATGTCTTTGATTATACAATTGACCACGTGTCTTGTTTAGCATCATTAACTAGTAACTTTTTTATATTATATGTATGCAACTACCGTTTAGTACAATACTACAATTAATTGGTATATGTAATTAAGATGTGGTTTAAAACATGATAAACGAGATTTGGGTTCTTATATAATTGCTCAATATTAAATATTAATGTAAATATAGTGTATATTGCTGAAAACGTTTGTTGTTAGATATAAATATAGTTTACATTTAAGGCCTAAATAAAAATAGTATTCATTCATTTTTTTGGGTTAAAAATTTGTTAAAAGCATGTTCTTTAACATAAAAACTATAACATGAAATATTGAAATATTTACAACCAATTATAGATAAATAAAAAAATTATTCTAAAAAAACTTTTGATAGAGTTAGCAAAAAAAAATTCAAAAGCTTTTTCCGATAAGATATTGTGTTCTTTCTAAATCATTTTTCTCTACTTTTATTTTTTGTGGTTATTCTAATTTTTACTTAGAGAGAAAAATGAGTTAGTTTTCTAAAGTTTTCTTGGGTTTAGTGTTGAAGTCTATTAACATTGAGTAGCATTATTAGTGAATCCTATGAGATACTTTGCATTTATTGCTTGTATTGATTGGTGGGAAAAAAATTATATCAATGATATAAGGATATAACTCTTATGACAATCATATATTTTTATTGTATCATTTAATAAATACTTCAACAAGTAAGATTGATTTGATTTTTTCATGTTTTTTTAATTATTTAATATCTTTATATTTCCATGCTTGTTTATTTTTTTTTTATGTTGGTTTGTATGCATGCTTATTTTATTCTTAGTAATTCATTTAATATAATATTCAGGTTTATTATTAATTAGTTTTTATGTAAATAAGTTTATTTTTATTTATCTTTGGAAAAATAAATTATTTTATTTGAATTTAAATCCAACAATCTTAAAAAAAAAATCTTTAAGGTTTAATTATTTTAAAAAAATTGGTTTAATTAATTGGGAAGGTTTTATTTAAATGCAAGTGAGTATTTTATTGTTTATGTTTTGTTTTCCAAGTGTTCCTTATATAATTCATGTGAATTTTATTTGAGTATTTGTATTTTTATTATTTCTATTATTTATTTATTTATTAATCAAATAATTTTGAATTATTTGATTAAAGAAAATAATGAAAACTTGTAAAACCCATAATAAATTGTGTAAATTTCAATCGGATAAAATATTATTTAAAAGAAAGTTTTCATGAATTAAGGTGAAAATTCTTAGAAAAATAGAATAAAACTAAGTAAATTAATGTATGAATTTGTGTGTGAATAATATCTACTAACAGTGTAAACCCCTCATTTAATCATGAAAGTTTTTAACAAAAAAATGATGAAAATTATGAGTATAATTTTATTTCGATTAGGGGTGAAAGTCCCCATTAAATTAGCTTGAAAATCTCGATGAATTAAGTAATAAAGAATTGCATAAAATATACCGATAGTTAGGTAATTTACATAAAATAACACAAAGACAATTAGTAATGATATTATTGTAAATAAATGAAAACATTTCCTCCATTTTACTATTTAAGGTCAACGACTAGCCATGGAAGGAAGAACAACATTCCTCTCAATTTCTTCCAAAATTTATGTTTGTTTCTTCCAAATTGTGAGCTTGGAGGTGATTATGAGTGGTTTTTCTTGAAAAAACTAATCAAAGGTAGAATTGGTAATAGAAAAAAAGTTAAGGAATTGGAAATTCTAATGAGAGAAAGCTTGGATTTTGAATTGTTAAGAACTTACAAAATTGAGTTTAAATTTGGTTGGTAAGATGTTTTCTACAATATATTTCATTGTTCTAGTTGTTTTGGTATGGGATCACTACTAAATTTTAACAGTTTTACCAACAGAATTTTTTATCGGTATTTACATTAGCAATCCGTCAATACGTATGTTACCCGACAGACTCACGAAAAGAAACAGTCCGTCAGAAAAACTCTCATCGGTAATTTATAGACTATCGGTGAATCTGTTGATAATAAATATACTGGTGGATTTATAAACGGACAAAATGCACCAATTATGAGTCAAACCAAAACCAGGAAACTTTTGCTTACCAGATTAAAAACCAAACACAATGTCATCGTATTCCGACATTATGCTATACAATTCTTCACCTAAAAAAATAGCGGTTCAACATCCCTTTCAACTCTGCCAACAAAGAATTCATTGCTGAACTTGTGATCCATTGGTAAGAACAATTGGTGGCAATAAAAAAAGACAATTTATCATCATTTATTAGCGTAAATGCCTTGTTATTTTCCATACAGTATGGGCATGCTATTTCATGTGTGCTCCAGCTAAAACCATTCCATAAGTTAGAAAATCATTGATAGTCCACATCAAAGTTGCCCTCATAAGAAAATTATGTTTCGTCGATATATCATAAGTCAACGCGCTGGGAGACCACAACTGTATCAACTCATCAATCAACGGTTAAAGACAAACATCTATATTTTGGCCTCGACTATTAGGACTGGGTATGACCATAGATAAAAACATGAACTCCAACCTCATACACACCCTCAGTGGCAAGTTGTAAACCGTTAGTACAACCGGCCAACAAGAATAAGGAGCAACAAATCATTGATAGCCTAAAATGAACGCTCTTTGATTCAACTGAAAAGTGAAAATGCATGTTGTTAAAGTGTTTCCATGCTTCACCATCGGAATGGTGCACCATCACTCCATCAACCGTATTATGTGATTGGTGTCATATCATGTGCTTAGCAGTCTTTGGTGACATGAATAACCTCTACAGTCTAGGTGTGATTGGGAAGTATCTAAGTTTTTTATGTGCTACAGGTGTCTTTCCCTGCCAGTTCTGGGTTTATAACAGGAATTCCCACATGTTCTGCACTCGATCAGCTCAACATTTTCAAGGTAGTACAACATACAGAAGTTTGGACACATGTTAATTTTCTGGTATTCTAGACCGAAGGGTTTTATCATGGACTTAGCAGCATAAAAATTCTCTTTTAGCCTGTTCCCTTTAAGTAAAATGTTTTTCGCCCATTCGACAATTATGTTATAAATGGCCTCACTTAACCCATAATCCGACTTGATGGTAAACACTTGTACAACGGCTGATAATTTATTGTGATTTATGCAATCATCTCATAATAGTTCATTAGAATCTTTGAAAAGATAAAAAAAAAATCTGGTTGCGTCTGCATTAGGTTCTTCATCTACGATTAGACATTGATCGACATAACCTTAATTCATTCTCATCGCATCCATAACCGTAGTCCTATAAAGATTATTGTTGTCAATTTCAACTCCATGCACATTGCTAGCACTACTATCCTTTCTACCATGGTCTCATGAGGAACAAATGATTCTCTGTGTGCATACCAACACAAGTATTCCTCTATGAACCCTTTGTATAAAAGGTGTATTGTTATAACATATAGATAGAGAAACTTTTTATTTTGACACCTCTTGCACGGATACCTAATACCGCCTCCACAAATATTTCTCGGAATAGATGTTGCGTAATTAATAAAATACTGAACCTCATTACAATAATCCATCATCCGCAATCCTTTGGGTGAATCCTTGTACAATAATGAACGATCATCCATGACTTATATATATATATATATATATATATATATAATGATGATAACAATATGTATTAATTAACTATGTTAAGTAAATAATCAACCTATTTTCATAGTTCTCTTAATCCATTATCAATTATCTACGTAGATACAAATTTGTAAGCATTAATTTATAAAAATTACAACTCGGTAATAAAATTAACAAAATATAAAATGGACATGCTAAACAAGTCATTATTTATATCATCACAACATATCGAAGTCGGTAATTCGACATAAGTTTCAACAATTTACAAGCAAATATAATTTTATAAAATCTAAAACAAATCTTAACATATACAAAATCATGTATCCATACAACAAGTTTGTTTGAGAAAAACCAATAAAACAAGTAAACACTCAATCAAAATACATATACTACAAAAAATATGCAATAAAAAAATTGACATTTCAAAATTGTTTTCAAATTTAAAAAAAAAAATGATAGATTTACTTACTTAATATGAAAAGTCCACAATAAAATTGTTGTTGTGACTAGAAAAGTCGAGAAAGGATGGAGGGTGGAGGGGCTGTTAGTTGTAGATTTGGAAAGGGTTGGTTTAGTTGTAGAGGGGAAGAAGGAGACATAGGGGAGGGGAGGGTCGATGGTCAGTTCAATATTAACTATTTTCGATGAATTTACAAACAGAATGTTTCCATTTGTCTATTTGTCGGCAATTATGTCAGTATAAATAACACGTCACTATATGGCTTTTCCAGTTTGAATCCAACTATAATTTCATCTAAAAGCATCCACAAAAAATACATGTCATTGTACTTTTTGGTTTTTTAAATTTCTTTTATTCCGACTGTAATCCCCTCGGTATTTACTAACAGACTATTTCTATCGATAAATACCTACGGATTTAGCAATGGAATAAAATCGGTCAGTGATTTCATTTGTATTTGTAGATTTTTTGGTAATGTCTAAGATACCTAATGGCTTGATATTGTCACAATCTTATTATGTTTAGAATTCAAAAAAAAATCTAAATATAGAAATAATATTGTTAAAATACCAATAGATATAGTGTATGTCTATCTAAAAATAAAGGTGAAGGAAAACTCTAATTGGAATATTCTTGAATTACTAGAAGCTTAATATATGTTATGAACTACATAAGACTGATTATTATATACTCAGTTAGCAAGCTAAGTAGATTTACCAATAATTGAGTTTTGGATCATTGAAAAGCAATAAATAGGATACCTCAATACTTGAGATACACTTTGACTATAGGTTACACTATATTGGGTACTTAACAGTACTTGAGGGATATAACAATGGAAATTAGATATCTTGTATTATTAGATATCTTAACAGTACTTAACCATAAATGGATATGTTTTTAAATTCGGTAAAAAAAGTCCTATATTAAATATCCTCTAAGAAAATATGTATTAGAAGACTCATGATGAAATCAAAGTTTATTGATCTAGATAAAGCTAGAAAGGAAGTCATGTGATATTCCATGCTAGCCATTCCATGCTAGCCAAAGCCAATACCAATGATTTGCATCTATTGCAAAATCAAGTCAATAATTGGAAGGACACAAAATAACATGTATAATGATAAGTCTAGACACATACATCAAAGATATAATACAAATAAACAATAGATCTTGAATGAAATTATTTCTTTTGATCATGTAATGGTTAAAGAAAAATACTATGAATTCGCTTACCAAATGTTTAACAAGAAAGCTCAAATATAGTTCATTATGGAGAATAAGCTTGAAGCATTTAAAGATGAAAGAGTGTTGTGATGGTAAACTTATCTAATTGACTATAGATCTTAAGATCTAGGTTTAAAGAGAAAACTAATTCATGTGTCACTTTTGATAGCACTAAAAAATAACAATTTCCTATATTTTTTATAATGAAAAAAGATGTTGGGTATAGTATGACAAGGATGAGTTGTACTCTAAATGATTCATATATCTTGGTTTACCTTATGGAGTATTGCAGAATAATCTTGTTGAGAGATCACCAATATGAGTAAGAAATATAATCGTTTTTATGATAATTTCTACATGCTAAATTCTCTAATTACTCATGAAACCAGATGATATTCAGGGCCAAAATAAATATAATTATGAGAACTAAAAAAATCCCAAAAAAGAACTATGCAAGTACTATTGTTTTTATTTACACAAAAAATTGAATAGTTCAAGACATTATATTTACTAACTTTCCAAGTAAATCTGATAGTAGTTCAATAAGAAAGACTCAAAACAAAAGGCTATCTATCTTGATATAATAACTTACCATTTCATTTTTCCTTTACAATTTTAGAGTGTTTAAAATGATTAAGAAATTGATTTTAAAAAACATTTAATTTAGTTAGGAAAAAAAAGACGAAACCAACCATAAATCATTGTCCCACACTAATAAAAAAAATTATTTTTTTCTCTTTTAAAGCCTATATATAAAAGCTTTTGTTAGTTTACTGAAAATAAAAAAATATATATTATTTTTAAATTACTTTCCTCAACTTCTGATTTTTATGATTATTCCAACTTTTATGTAAAGAGAAAGAGAGCTGGATTTTTTATAATTATTTTTTAAAGTTTGCTTACTAAAGAAGTAAATCAACACCAACTCTGTTTATTTTTGCGTTTTAAAAGAATTTTTTTAAAAAAATTAAAATTTAAAATTTTTTACTTTACTTCAAATTAATTTTTTTTTTTTGTGTTTTCAAATCATTTTGATGTGCTGATATTAAAAATAATTTTTTTAAAAAAAATTATTTTAATATATTTCTAAATAAAAAATTCTTTAAAAAATAACCAAATTCAAAACAATTTCTAAATAATACATTCGAGTGTGTTGAATCGTGAGATGGCATTTACTATTTGCACCAAATGGCAGACCATTTTTTATATAAAAAAAAATAATTAGTAAAACTCTTGTGTAATCACCGTTGTATCATTTAATCTACACTTTAACAAAGAAGCATGATTTTGGCCTTTCTTCAAAACTCATGCATGGATTTTAACGGTTTGTTTTTATATTTTTAAAAGAAATTAAAATATTTTATTTTTTACTTTAAATTAATATTTTTTAGTATTTTCAAATTATTTTGATATTTGATGTCAAAAATAATTTTTAAAAAATAAAAAAAATATTATTTTGATACATTTTCAAGTAAAAAATACTTTGAAAAGAAACTCCAATCACTTCTCAGATGGCATTGGCATCGAAAATTAGCTCGGAAAGAGCTCCTTCTAGATTTGAAAATGTTTATTTTTCCAATCAAAAACTCTTGTCTTATGTAATTTGTTTATTTTTTTAATATCTTTTTTATTAGCATGCGAGTTTAATTCTTTCTTATATGTCTATTTTATTCTTTATAGCTTGTAATTTCATGTTTGATTTAATATTAGATTTGAATTATTAACCGTCCTTTATTTAAAAAAAAGAAGTTTATTTATCTTTGAAAAGCGTTTATTTAAAATAGAACAGATCCACAAAAGAAAATAATCTTCTCCATTTTCAATTTAAATAAATTAAATAATAATTAGTGAATCAATAATAATTGAGAAGGGGCTATGATAGAGTCTTCAAAGTATTTTAACCGTCTCTGTTATTATAATTTATCGTAGGAATAAATTATTACAGAGAGGAAAGGATATTTGTACTGGTTCCGGCAGCAAACTGAGTGGTCGTAAGGCCTACCGAATTAAATGCCAACTTTATAAAATGGAACTACCACCTTTTCTTTTATTCACTTCTGACTCTGTTTTCGTACAAGCGATTATTTCTTTCCCAAATTACTCCTGATTAATAAGAATTTTTGAGTTGCAGTTTAAAAATATAGCAAAAATAAAAAATTCTAGGGGGATGCTCTTGAAATAAAATATAAATCTATAAACAAATTTATTTTAAAAAACAAATTATTCTATATATATATATATATATTAATTTGTTTTTATTAATATAAATATATGGGTTAGCTTATGTGTAATTTAACTAATTTTACAAGTTCTAAAATTAATAATTATATATACTTTTAGTTATTTTGAAATTTATAAAACTTTAACTGATCAGTATTTTGCCATTCTTGGTTCATATATCATGTCTAAGGAAACTGTTTATATATATAAAATCACAAATAATTAACTTAAAACATAAAAGAGAAAATAGCTGTTAAATATTCTTATGTGCATTTCATGCATCAAGCAAGAGTCCACGATGTAGCTGATGATCACGCGCACGTGCATGTAGGACCCCGACACTCGGCGGGAGACTGAAAGAATGGCACATAACGCAATTTCCATGAAATCCAAGCCTATTTGCGTATTATTCGTTGATGGTTGCCGGCTCACTGAACCGGGTCGGCAAGAGACACGTGTCGAAATCACGCTTGTCTGTACCCTCCATAAATAACCCTCATCCCACTCAAATCGAGTAGTCTATAACTAGGGTTGGTTTTTTGAAATAATAATAAATTCAGAAATAGCTAAGTGTATTTTTAGTCGTGTGTGAAAACCGATCAGAGAAGGAGAGACGATTTACTTACCGGCGGTCTCTGATTCGCTTGGTGCAGGTCGGGAACTGATTCGGCGATTTGATTGCCAGATGGCTCGACATGACTGGTTGTTGTGGAAAAAGAAAAGGAAGGAAACAGGAAAAAAAACAAAGAATAGCGAATTGGATCCCGCCTTGCATCAACTGAATCGGAGGCCGCGGTGAAGCAGAAGCCGCCGCCTAAGAAGCTGGATCTCTAAAGCGTGTTTTTATATTTCAATCGGATCTCAGGTCTTATCTTATTATTTTTTATTTCTATAAATCTTGAATTCATTTCTTACACCTACAGAAAATAAACAACTATAGATCTTGCGTTTCTTTTGGCTGAATCAAATCAAATTGAATAAGTGTTTCTTTTAGCATCTTAATTCTCAATTTTATTTACGAATTTAGGCTAGAAAACTCTTTTCACTATTTTTTATTTTATTTTTGAAAAGTCAAGGCTTTGCTTAAAGCTACTAAGCTGTGAAATCTGGTTAGCAAATTAATATTATCATCTATTCTGTGAGCTGCTGGGATTTGATTGTATTCTAGCGATTGCTATGTGCGGTGTGATTTTCAAAATTCGTGGACGAATGGAAAACTGGGCTGACCAACCGCTTCCATACCTGTTGCTTTCAATTCGAGCTGCTTAGTCTTTCTTTGATATACCAACTCATTCAAATCCTAGCATGGGTGGGTAAATACATATTTTCAAAGGATGTTAGTTTGTAATTTTTAGATCTAATAGATGTGGGTACAAAAAAGGAGGAGTTAATGGCAATTTGAAAACAACGTAGAAATATTGAGTTTGAGGGATGCAATCTTTTTTAATCTTTAATCTTTTGGTTGCTAAGGTCTGAGGATGAGCCAAACAATGTTTCCGATTTTTCTTTCTTGGAAATCTGCTGACTAAACAAGAATGTAATAGATTTCAGTGTTTTATTCTGAGGATCACACTCTTGAAATAATGATCTAAATGCTGAACCTCATGTTGAACAAGTCCTTGAGATTAAACACCTGCAAGGAATTTGTGCTTTCTAGCTAGACCGTAAAGTTTTTACCCTGACTACTATTTGGCATATGCAAGTATATGGAAGATGCTAAAAGGGTGGTGGTTAGGTGTCTGGGAGAGAGGCTGAGGAGAAAGGTTGCCAATAAACACCTTAGTCACACCACACTGTCACTCCACTTTGCTGTTCTTGTCTGTGTGTGTGCCTGCTTCAGTATCTTTAAGAATTTATTTTGGACCCACCTCCCAATAATTCCCATTTGGAAAAGTGTAGCTTTATATTGAAACCAAGCTTCAATCGCCTCTTCTGGAAATGTCCCTTTCGCTCCAAAAGTTTCCAGGGAATAAATGCTGAAGGCACCACCTATTGGAGAAAGCCTTTATTCCCACTTGTTTAAAACCTTGCTTGAATCATCAAAATTCCTTTATCGTTTCAATTTATAGTTCGCCATTTTAGTTCGAGGACACAATGTAGTGAAAAGCTCAAGGAAATGATATTGCACTTGTATTATGGATCTGTTCATTATTTATATTCGCTATTTCTTGTGTGCAGTTTTTGAGAACATAATTTTGGCTCAGTTGTGTTACATTGATAATGGTTCTGTGAAAGGTGTAATTCGGATAGAATTGCTAGCTATCAACTGGTAGGGAAGGAATGTGAGTGGCGGTGGACTACAATTTGTGAAGTTTTCTCTATGTGACTGATGTTGGTGAATACTGGAATGCCAGCAGCTTCTCACCCTGTTTTCAAATGCTAGTATGTATCTGAACTTTCAGCATTCAGTGTAACATGTCATCTGCCCTTAAGGTAGTCCTTTTGTTGTGAAGTCAGAAACTTTACAATTACATGTCTGAATTATTTTTTTGAACTTTTTCCGCATCTCGGAGAACTTCTTGTGCCCCGCTTCGTAAGGGCATTTTGTGTAGCTGAGAGAGTTTGCTATATTTTAATTGTATTCTTAATTAGTTCTATGATATTTGTCTTGTCAAATTTAAAGGTGATGCAACTGGATTCTTCACATCAATGTTGTTAAAATTGCCATTTATGTAAAATTATCTAATTTTACAAGTTAATATTAATCTAATATGTAAAATTATATTAAAAACTTAAAACTTGGTCAAATTTGATTAAACTCGACAAAATCAGTAAATTCAGATTGATTTTACAAGTTTGAAAGAAGTATAAAATTGTATAATCTAATAATCTGTATTTTAGCATTTTGATTGTTTTAAATTTATATCCTGCAAAACTTGTGCAATCTAATAATCAAAGCTTGATTTTGATTATAATTGTTTTAATGATATAAGTTATTTGTGGATTTTATTTTCATAAAATGAAAATACTTATTTATTCTTAACAGTTCTTTATATAAATTATTAATATATCAATTGGCATATTTCTTTGTTTTAGTTTGCATGTTTGACTCTTGGAGTAATTAATGTTAAATGACTTATTAAAATTTGAAGAAACTTATTTCTTGTAAATGACGAATTAAGTGTATCAATTTGTTTAAAAAATAAAAAAAACCAATATGAAAAAAATATGAAAAGAATAAAGATTTTTGAATTTTTCTATTGTTTATTTCATTTTTATTATAATTGTGTTATATTATCAATTATTATTTAACTAAAATTGTTAATATATAATTAGTTAAAATATAAATTTTATGATTTTACTATTTGAATTTATGAATATTGTGTACTTCATGTCATTCAAAAAAAAATATTTTTAAGGTTCTTGCTTAACATCACAAAAAAAAAAAAATGTAAATTTTCAATCCCTTACAAATCGTTGTATAGCATAGGAGTTTAAACAGTTTTGGAATACAAGCGACGTCATACAATATTAGTTGGACCAAATCTATCATTGGTACATGTACAAAGAGCAATGCAATACTAGAATTGTAATTTTGTAAGTAGAGAAAAAAAAAAGGGTCAAAATAAAATTAATTCATACTATTATACTAGAATTGTAATTTTGTTGTAGAAATCTTGAAGAATATTAACATATCAATATTGAGTTATTGTAAAATTGAGGACATTGACATCATTATTCTCAATTTATAACAATCTCTTCTCTGTGATAATTCTTCAATTTCTTATGTTTGTGTTTGGAAAAAAGCAATTGCTCAATAAATTATGATTTGATAGTAAAGTTCATATGTTTAAATTGATGAAGAGACAACAAAGATATATAAAGCTAATAAGTGTGGTTTTTTCGCTGTTAATTAAATTTTTGTTCACTTTCTCGCATTTCACTGTAGATTAGATCTGTGAAAATTTTGAATTTGCTCCTCGAACTTCTTTTTTTGCACAATTGAGCCCTTTTGATACCAATTTTTTTTTCACTTTTTTTTGGGTGGAGGAGAGAGAGTGGTTGCCAGATTTGAGCTTAGAGAGAGAAAGTTGTCATTTGAAAAGATTTAGGCCACTAAAACATACAATTTTTGTGTCAAAATGTTCCATATAATGAAGGGAATTAAGATTAGGTTTTTTTACCTTAAAAACACCTAAAAAAAACATATCTAATCTCGAGAAGATTTTTGTTTTGGGTTAATTTCGAGTTTTGGGTTAGTTTAGAGGTCATGGTTTGGTTTAACAAAGTTCCTAGGGTGTTTCCTAAGTGTCTTGGGTCAAAAACAAGTTGAAAATAGGTTTTTGAACGGAAAAAACCATAAGCCTCATTTTTCCGGCCACCTTAGTGGCTAAATTCTAGGATTTCAAAACAAATGCATTGGGACCGATGACATGTTGTCCGACCTTTTAACTTAAAATAAATACAGGTCGTGTGCATGGCCTTTTTATTTGGTTTAGGCGCATGGCTTGTCCTCATTTGTTTTCTATTTTTAATTTTTTTAAAATTAATACCTGATTTATATGATTTTTTTAAAAAAAATTAAATTAATATTTTAATTAATACCTCTTTCTCTATGATTTGTTTTCTTATTTAGTCTTTTTTTTAATAGCGAATATTTTTAATTTATTCAGTGTGTTTAATTTGTTAAGAAGTTAGAATAACCCATATATAATTTTTTTAAATGTATTTTATTTAGATTAAATATTTGTTTTTATAATTGTTTGAATATGTACAGCCATGTATAATATTGTTTTTTTTTTTTTTATTAAACAAATTTTATGTGTGTGTCGATCTCTATTATAAATTGATTTTAATAAACAAATTTATTAAACACAACCAGTTAAATAACTCTTGTTGCGATGATAAATATCTTGATTTGTCTCTCAATTTTTCTACTTACGTTTTTATTCATCGTTAATAACTTTTTTTTTTATTTATTTACACAATAGTTCATGATTTTATTTAATTAGATGCTTACATAAGTTTTTTTATTTACATTTACAAATTTTTTAATGTAAAAAAACATGTTAAAAAATTCTACATGTTTAATTATAGCTAGAAAACACATATATAATATCAAATCCTTTTTTTCTTACATTTGAAATTAACTTGAAATTATAGCTAGAATGTAGTATAAATAAGTGTTCATTGTATCATGCGAGGGAAATCATTGCTAATTCAAACAATGTTTTCCTCTTTTTTTTTGGTCCCTTGGATTTTTATGCTTTAATCCCTTAATTGTTTTTCTTCTTATTATTCAATCCTTTAACAATGCTTTGATTTGTAATTGGTCTTGGATTACTTGTTTTTAATGCCTGCATATAGGGAACTCAGGATGTCAATGAAATGTTTCGTCGCTCGTTTAATGCATGGTTTGGTGAAAAAATAATAAACTATTTCATTGATTTTATATAATTAGAAGAAGTTCATGGATTGAATTTGAAGCTTAAAAAAAATATTCATTTCTATGTTTTGCCAAAATCAGGGACTCATTTGAACGATCAGGGGGAGTTTATATCCCTTTTTAATTTTGGCCCCTCAACTCTCTCCTTTTTTTTCTTCTCAATTTAATTTCTTAAAATTGTTTTTATTTAAGATTTTACTTGGATATTTTTTTTGTTGCCTTGATACGAGGATCTTGCAATTTCGAGAGAAATTTCTAGGTCTAGGTTGATGCTTGGTTTTGCAAAATAAAATAATTCTTAGCTAATTTAAAACATTAAGAGTTAAGAGATCAAAATTGAAACTAAGACAAATATGAAGACTGCAGTAAATAGATAAATGAAATAAGTTGGCGTTGGCGTGTGCAATGCACGTGTTAGCGGGTGAGAGGTGTTTGTCATGTTTAGATGTTCCATGCAGCGTCTCTCGGCGGCCATAAACAGGCTTTCACGATGGAATTGGAAGCAGTGCATTGAGATCTTCCATCTAGAACGACGTGTGGCGGCAATAATGTGGTGGTGGTTTGGCTCTTGAGAGTCTGTTTCCTTCTCATTCCTCTTTTTTCTCTTTTCTATTAGAGATTCGAGCCTAGTTTATGAAAATCTAAAGGTATCATGTTATTTTTTTTTATCAAATTTGATCATCAATTTTTTAATTTTCTTTTGTAGTTTTGAATTCCTTTTTGAATTGATTTTTTTTTCAATCTTGTCCTTCAATATTTTGTTTAATTTAATTTTGATATCAAATTTGGTTATAATTTTTTTAATGATATTTATTTTGTTTTGAATCATTTTTTAATTGAATTTTGTTTTTAATTTCATCTCTTAATATTTGATTTGATTTCATTTTATATCAAATTTGGTTCTCATTATTTTAGTTGTTATTTGATTTTTTTTTTCTGAATTTCATCTTTCAATATTTTTTTAATTGGGAATTTGACTTCGAGTTTTTTTTTTTTTGCCTTCTATAAGAAAATCCCGACTTCATGACCTAGATCACAAGTTCAAAAGGTTAGTCCGGGTTAAATTCGATCTTTTAGATCCTTTCTTTCTATTGATTTTTTGTTTTTCACCTTTCAATATTGTGTTTGTTGAGGATTGAACATTGTGATTTTGTTCTCTTTCATATCTATGGGGTTATTATGATCTCCTGTCACAGGTTACAGGGTTAGCGGGTAGACTCATGTTAACTCAGTTTTTTTTTTTTTTTAAAATGATTTTTTGAAGTTTTTCTCTTTAACGTTGTGTTGGTTTGAGAATTAAGACTTTTAGTTTTATTTAATTTACTTTCTACGAGGTTTTCTTGGTCTCATGATCAGATAGCGAATATGGGAGGTTGACTCAAGTGGACTCGAGTCGAGGTTTTTTTTTTTTTTTTAATTGCTTGTTTTTTTTATTTCATTCCTTGACAATTAATTTGTTAGGAATTGATCTTCATTTTGTTTTTCATTTTTTTCTAGAGTTATCCTATTTTTATTTATTTATTTTTTGTTATTAAATAAGATCATGAAGACATTTTAAAAATATTAGGAGGATATTTTTTTTATGATATTGAAAGAATATTTATATTTTTGTTGTTAATCATTGTAATTTTTTTAGTTTGATTTATTTACTATTATTAGTTTTTTTAAAAATATATTATTAAATTTAGTCAACCTACATATTAGATTTTTTTTTTAAAAAAAAAATCCTGTCATCGCCTAAGTATTATTATTTTACATTAAGGAGATTTTAGTTCGGCACGCGCTGTAACACCAGCAATCAATCTAGTTTAACCAAAAAAGACCAACTGCACGTGATTATTGACCGTTACAACTTATGAGAGATACAGCTTCGAAGGTGTAATAAAAGTATAATACATGCCTACATAGGCAAGACATCAAAAAGTACAAGATTCTGTACCTCAATATAAAATCTATAAGCACCGTATGTTATTTTTTATATAATATTCACCGGCCTGACCTGGTTTATATATATATATATATATATAGCTACTAGTTATTTTCTCTACCACGAGTCAGATAATTTTTTAACAAATAAAAAATTAAATATATAAGTTTTTTCAACATGTTTTTTTTGTCATAAACAAATCCCCAAATAAAAAAAAAACTTATGCATGCATCTAATTAAATAAATGAAAAATTATTTGTTGCGATAAATGTAAAAATAAGTCGTTAAGTAAAGAATAAATTAAAAAAATTAAAAGATAAATGTAAATCAAAATATTTGATTTTGCAATATAGCTCATGTATCTAGTTGTATCTAGTTGTATTTAATAATTTTATTTATTTGAATAAATATTTTATTTGATCAAACGATTATATGTGCCAATAAAATATAAAAAAAAGTTGTTAATCCACAATTTATATATAAAGATATTTAATCTCGCAAGACAGGTCATGTACCCGATTGAGTCTAATAATCTTGTTTATTAGAATAAATTTTTTATTTAATTAAATAATAATATAATTGGCTCGAGCTACGCCGCGGGTCAAGGAAAAAAAATTTGCAATTTATGGTTATGGACTTATCTAGGTTCAATAAATTTTTTTTCTTAAATTTATATTTAACTTAATTATAAGATAAATTTTTTTGAAAAGAAAACATAAAAAAGCCAACTACTAAGCCTATAGCCCATCGCACTTAGGCCTTTGTAAGAAAAAGTTTAGGTTGTATGTACAGGCTTGGTTTTATTTTTCTTTTTCTTTTAAAGAAATGAACAATATGTTGTCTTTTTTTTATATATATAAAAAAAAGAGAATAAACAACATCTCAATTGCTAAAGCAATCAATGCGTTGTCTGCTAGCCTAGATTCTAACTACCACTATAATGGCTGAAAAATCAAGGTAATGAGATTTTTTTACCCTTAAAAATTAATTTTTAAATCATTTCAACCAAAAACACCTTATCAATATTCTTAAAACATTTAAAAACCAATTCATTAACCAAAAATATGATTCAAAAAACACAAAATTAATTCGGATTAGATTATCTCTCTCGATCTAGATATGTTTTTTAAATAACATTGAGACTCTATATAATTACTATCACACTCCTCTCATTGCATGAAACGTGTGATCAGCAGTAGCAACTGTTTTTGTGGTCTGGAATGGCATGAAGAATGACTCTCGCTCATGGCTGTAATTCAATAATTTTGTTTTCTCTTGTATTGAAAATCATAATCAAGCTGCAGATAAATGAAGGGACCAAATGGGTATAATTGAAGTCGGAGGAAAAATTGAAATTTTCATGAGAACTTTTAAACCAGCGTTGATGACTTTTCTATACTGATCTTTCTTCTCGTGAATTACTCTTTACTTTTGACCTAAAAAGATGCAAATAGAGAAAATTTGAATGGTAAGTTGACAACGAAGTGTAGAAGATCGAGTAGTGGCGTATAAACATCCATGTTTGCTGATAAACCCTAGGGATAAGGTGGGAATTATAACCGAGGAAGAGGTGGGACTTGGGAGAACAGAACAGATTAGCAAAGGCAGAGGCTAATAGGTAGCCTCCTATGAGGACCACCGACAGGCATAGGAGCTTATAATAATGACAAAGGATCTAACTATTAGACTTCGCCGACAGCTGTCAATTATGGACGTTTTTGGCATTGTATTTGGAAAGTGTTGTTTTAAAAAATTAAAATTTTTTTAAATTAGTATTTTTTTTTGATATTTTTAAATGTTTTGATGTGCTGGTATTAAAAATAATTTTTAAAAAATTTAAAAAAATATTATTTTAATATATTTTAAAATAAAAAATACTTTAAAAAACAACCACTGTTACACTCTCGTGCATATAAAGGCTTATAATAATTCAAAAAGATCATGTAGGGTATGTTTTACATTGTGTTTCGGAAATGTTTTTGAAAAAAATTATTTTTTTTTATTTTTTACTTTAAATTAATATTGTTTTGATACTTTCAGATCATTTTGATGTGCTGATATTAAAAATAATTTTTTAAAAATAAAAAAAATATTATCCAAATATATTTTAAAATAAAAAATACTTTAAAAACAACCACCTTCACATTCCCGGTAAAAAAAACTTGCAATAATTCAAAAAGAAAGATGGGGTAGCCACCTACAGACGACAAGCAGAAAGAATCAAAACTAATGACTTCGATGATACAGGATATAATTGTTCATGAAAAGAGACAATCGCCATCCATTGTTTGACAGCCATTTGGAAATCTACCACAAAAATACAAGTAATTCTGTCAAATTAATGGTTTGGAAGCAAATCGAATTAAGAATTGTTGGAAGACAATCTTTTTAGCCCCTAGATTTAATCTCTGTTATTTGGGAAAGCTCCCCCCAAGTTGTTTATATATATATATATATATTTAACAAATGTTCCCGAGTTCTCCTCTCACATAAATTAAAATAAAATATAAAATATAAACCATAACACCCCCGCACCACGTAAACACAGCTTTGATTCGTATTTGAAATTGCTTTCAAATTAAAACAAAAAGAAAATATTGAATTATTGTTTTTCCTATCTAAGTGTTTTTCTTTTTTTAATAAAAAAAAGCATGCAAGTGCCATAGCATTACCGAACGCACAATTCCTTGCTTACAGCTGCCCACTTTATCTCTTACAGGTGGCAATGATGGTCTTGAGGGGAAAGTTCTGTGAATCTACACCGCTCCTTTTGTGACCCCAGCTCTCCTGTTCCTGCACATGTACTGTGACTGTGAGGGAACTTCTCTTCCCTTTATATATTGTCCCAGGTTTCTATCCTTCTCTCTTAAGTATCAATATCCTCCCTTTTGTTTCAATATTGATTCTTTCTTTTAAATCACATTGTTTCTTACAGCAAGCAGTATGGATGGTTCAAGTTTAGGCAAGTGGCTGTGTCTTATTGTTTACATGCTGACATTGCTCAGGACAGAAGGAGCTAGCATTCCCATGACTATTGTCCAGGCTGCTGTTGCTAGAGGAGCTGGTGAGCAGCTGTTGCTTGTTAGCTGATTTAATTTGTGCTAATAAATATGCAGTGTAGGTTATTAATTCTTTCCTAATCTGTTGTCACTGTGATATACCTTGCAGTTTGCTTAGATGGGAGTCCACCAGGATACCACTTTGAGAAAGGATCTGGTTCTGGGATTAACAATTGGTTGGTTCACATGGAGGTTAGTTCTTCTTGTCCTTGAGCTGCTTTCTTGCCAGCTATACCATGGAGTAATAACTGAATAAACTTGATTAAATATAGTAGTCAGATGTTCAATAACGATAGTTGCATGGATTTGATCTGCTCATAACATTTCTTCTGGTGATCCGGGGGTCCAGGGAGGAGGATGGTGTGAGAGTGTTGAGTCTTGTGTTTCTCGTAGGGACACTTACAAGGGTTCATCATTGAAAATGGAGAAGACAATGGGGTTCTCTGGCATACTAGGCAGCAAGCAAGCAGCTAATCCTGGTAGGATTAAACATTTACTGGTTTTAGGTTTTGTTATCGATTTGTTTAGGAGCCATTCTTTTCAAGGTGTTCGGTAGAGTAATTGAGCTCTGTTTGAATGGCTTAGATTTTTATAACTGGAATAGAATCAAGATCAGATACTGTGATGGTTCATCATTTACTGGTGATGTGGAAGCTGTTGATCCGGTAAGCTACTTGAAGTTTCCTCGGAACTTGAAAGATTTTCTTATAGTTTAAGAATTCTGAAGTTGCTGTATCTGTTTTGCTGGACCAGAAAACTAAGCTTTACTTCAGGGGAGAAAGGATTTGGCAGGCTGTCATTGATGATCTATTGGCGAAAGGAATGAGAAATGCTCGAAATGTATGACTCCTTTTAATGACTGCTACAACTTATTTACCTTCATTTTAATCTTTTAACCTGTTGGGACTTGTAAATGACAGGCTATTCTTTCTGGATGTTCTGCTGGTGGATTGGCTGCTATTTTGCATTGTGATAAATTCCAATCTCTCCTGCCTGCAAGTGCTAGAGTAAAATGTGTTTCTGATGCTGGTTATTTTATCCATGGGTAAGCTCATATACAAAGGACCGATCGAATCTATCTCCCTTTGTTTAATTGCCATAACTTTTCTAAATCATCACCATCACCATCATTGTTATCGTTATTTTCTTAACAGAACAGACATCTCTGGAGGGTCTCGAATTGAATCCTTCTTCGGTCAAGTTGTTAAAACCCATGTAACTCTCTTATCTTTGATAATTGTTCTTATCTTATTCCCAGTTTCTGACCTTGTTATAATGTGATTGTGCTTGAACTCGAATTCTTTTCCTTCTCTTGTTGTTAACTTGTGAATTTGATTTACTAGAAATGCACTTTAGTCATTGCAACATCTTTTGATTCTGTTTCTCTATCTTTTCTGCAGGGATCAGCAAAGAGTTTGCCTGCATCATGCACTTCAAAAACGAGACCAGAATTGGTAAGGAAGACTATTCTGATATTGACTTAGTACTACTCTTCACCATGTCTTCTTCGGCCTCACCAATACTTGTTTTTGCAGTGTTTCTTCCCACAATATGTGGCACAGACCATGCGAACGCCACTTTTTATAATCAACTCAGCCTATGATTCCTGGCAGGTTAGCAAATTTCTGAGAAATGTTATCGACAACACTCTCTTATCGTTTAACTATCCTCTTCTTTTGTCAAGTCTTTCTCATAAGAACAGGAAAGGAAAATGGACAGAATTGCAGCTTGATTTGTTTCGACTTTTTACATTTTTCCTTGTATTTTCTCTAATCTTCCATCCTTCTCATATTCATTCAGATAAAGAACATCCTTGCACCAACCGCTGTTGATTCCAAAAAAGAATGGAAGAACTGCAAGCTTGACTTGAAAAAGTGCTCGGCTACTCAACTCCAAACTGTGCAGAGTAATTTCGAAAACTTATGCTCCTTTATTAATGACCAAATTTGGGAGGTTTTAGGGAAGTTCTTTGTTCGTGATGGGGAAGTGAAGTTAAGTTTATCAGCTTGGTGGCCAACAAAAAGTTTTATTTTCAGATTATAGGACACAATTCCTAAAAGCAGTGAATATTGGACTCGGCAGCTCTTCATCGAGAGGATTGTGGATAAATTCTTGCTACGCTCACTGCCAATCTGGGTCGGTATCTACGTGGTTAGCCGACAAATCCCCCGTGGTGGGCAATGTGGTAATGACTGTCATAACTTCAATTTCCTTTGCTGTTTTTCCACCCTATATTGATTACTAGTGCGTTTTTACTGATCCTTAGTGTGTGTATGCATGGCTTTTTGACTGCAGAAAATCGGAAAGGCAGTTGGAGATTGGTTCTATGACCGAAGTGCCTTCGAAAAAATCGATTGCGCTTACCCTTGCAACCCTACTTGCGTCAGTATTGATTCCGAATCATGAGAGCAGGCACCTAGTGTATATTTATTGTCATTAAGAAACATGCCAATCTTATGAGTCGAGTTTATAAGCTATACAACAAGCTGAGTAAGAGTACTACTTCTTTGAGTTCTGTCATTGTTTATGTAATGCTTGTTCGAAAAAGAGTCATTATTCATGTAATCACTATTTGAGTCTAATGCTGAAATACTAAAATAAAATTATCCGGGAGTTTCTAAGATTGCGTTAGATTTAGAATTGTTTAGGAATTTATTATCTAAAGATTTGATTCTTTTCAGTTTTGAATAATTTTTTAAAGGTTAAGTTATTGCAAATCATAAAGTATTCAATTGTTTGGTTTGGCTTCAACAATAATTTATATGAATTATTGGTGAAAAATCTCTTAAATCTCTATTTAGGGGAGGGATTGTTATTTCTAGAGTGCCAACTTTTTATTTTGCAATTGATGTAGTTTTTTTTTCTCTAATAAACAACCATCTAAAAATAAAAGGTATAACTTAATATTTATAGAAAAGTTTGAAAAATATTATAAATTGGTAAAATATCAATTTACCTCTTGAATAATATTCATATATTAATTCAAGATAATTTTAAAAATTAATTCAATCAAATCTTTATTTGATGTTTCTAGGTTTAGAAATATAATTCATGTATTAATTATATTTTAGTTTTTAATTTTTAAAATATATTTTAATCAAGTTATACTTAATTAAATTATCTTAGTTTAATTTTTAACAAATAGTTCGTGATCCATTACATTTTTTATAATTCAAATTAAATAGAATTAAATAAATAAAATAATTTAATTTGTTATTAATTCAATAATTGATTAATTTATATTTGAAGATCAAATCTATTGTTTAACAATGTGTCATGATCCTTTAAATATTAGAAAAGTTATTGGAAGTCTGACAATGACTAGTTTTTTAGTGTAATTAATATTTTTTCATCAATGTTTCGATTTAATATCAAAACATGGAGTATGTCTATCATGTAAAATTATATTTGTTCTTTACATAATAATCATAGTTATTAATTGTTTGAATAAGATTTGAAACTCTTTTCAAATCTTATTTCACATTAACCAAGGATTTCTCAGTCATATTATTTGAGAATAAATAAAATATTTTCTCTAATTCATCAATAAAGGTGATAATCCTTTCTTCATCACTTAAGTACCTTAATATAATTCATGTTATACCATATATTGTCCATTCATTATCTCAGTTAAGATAACATGTAACAAGATCAAATTATAATATTTTTTATATAAGATAACTTAGTGATCTCAAGTCTAAGGATCACTTACACAATTGTCACGTGAGCTTTTCCATAGACACAGGTGATCTCTTCATATGAAATTCTTATGCAGGTCAATTTAGTATATATGTCTTATGACAAGCACTTATACATTAATTCTAAGTATCCCTTATACCTCAGTTTATGATAACAATTGCTTTCTTTCATAAAGAAAAAGATATAATATGTATCAATCTCTATGATTCTAATAAATGTTCAATATTTAAGAGAGCATCAACAATGAATATTTTAGGAACAATGCTTTGATGCAATAAGAATTCCATAATTATAATAACTTTATAATTTTTTTTGCAAAGTATTTTTGTACTATGAACTTTATCTTGACTCTAGATTCATAAATCAAATATCAGATTCATTAATCTAATATTATTGAATATTAAAGATAAGTTAAGTCTTTATTAATAATAAATATGTATCTACATGAAAATAATAATGTCATATTTAACCAACCGATTGACTACATAGCATATTAAAC
>Ga0307515_10002720_pt1 | contig 37829 bp, 8 predicted proteins | sample 17_EM_MG_FD_194513 | JGI IMG/M metagenome (GOLD analysis project Ga0307515, IMG submission 194513) | Populus trichocarpa ectomycorrhiza microbial communities from riparian zone in the Pacific Northwest, United States - 17_EM | ecosystem: Host-associated > Plants > Roots > Unclassified | place... | reverse complement strand
AAATATTAAAGCTTTTAATATTATATAGAAATATACTGAAGTTTATATGCAGTAATGCCCTAAACCTTATTTTTGTTAGTGTTCCTTACTAAAAAAAGTTTATCTAAGCATTATCTATTGTTTACACTATTATATCGGCGCTAAAGTCTTGTAGGTAAGTAGAGTTTTACTACTAGATTCGCCCTATGGCTTCTAACGCGTCAGACGATTGCTAAATAAATACCTCAACCCTTCCTACTGATTGTTCTAATCCTACCGCACCTATAAACCTCTAACGCGCCTTAGATTATAGCTTGGATAGTAATACCGACGTATCTACTACTGATTTCCAGCCAGATAATTACGCAGATGTTAACTGGAAACGCCTTCTTAGCTACCATCTTCCTTATATAACGTTAGGCAGATGTTACGGGGTACGATGATTGGCTTGTACGAGTAGGTCACCCCAAGGACGTTTGCTGTACTGATCCGATTGCCTATTGGTAAGCTAGACTAAAAGGAACTTACTATTAATGACTCGCTCGCATGGCTCTCGATTTACTAACGATTCTACTAATGTCGGCAGACCCTGAATGTATATTTAGCCTCACGGGCGTGCTCCTCACTGCCAATCACGCACGGCTACGACCCGACATAATTAGAGCTTTAATGGCGGTAGGATCATGGGACAAGGAAGGTATAATTAATATAGTAGATGGGCAGTTGAAGTGCCCGCAGAAGGAAGGAACAGGACATACACGGCAGGAAGGTGACTTAACACCATGCCAAGACTCGCAATAGGCTATATTGGTGGCCGGGGCGAAAGGAACGCCGGTGGAAAACAACCTAGGCGTCGCGAGGTAGGTCCCCTTGCATCAACATCATGCCAAGACTCGTGATAGTTACAAACTACTACACCAGTTGGATTTAGTTGCAACCGTTGCAATATTGATTTAATCAATTCAATCAATTGAGCCCTCTGCTTACAAAGCTTTCAATTCAACCAACTCGAGGTGTCAATTGAGTTGGGTTGAATGATTTGCAAGCCTGTCCGTGCAGAGCTCCGTGCAGGTCTCCCCCTGAGTTTCGTTCCGCAGAGCTCTCGCAAAGCTCCACAGCTCTACGTAGAGGGCTGGCGGCGTGGGCGTAAGCGTTCAGCGTTAGTGTTTACTGGGTGGCTTAGCGGTGCAGAGGTAGAATTAGGGCCTCTACAGCGACGAATTCCTCTCAACGTCGCGCGCGTATAAGGAGCTGAAGATCTCATAACTTATAGAGTAGGCTTTTTTTTATAATTTGGCGTAATTTTTATATTAACAGGTACTGTGGGAGGGTGGATTAATTTCGTTAAAGTTAATGAGGTCTTCTTATATAAACCGTGTTTAGGTTTTCCCACAAATCTCGCTAAAGTCTCTCAGACCAAGAAAACGATTACCGTCCTAAATCTGCTTAGCGGACGGTGCGGATATTCCTATATACGCAATCGATTTCTTGGTCTGAGCTTCTGAGGTAACTGCAGGCCCTAGCTAGCACGATTTTACCGGCAAGCCCCAAAACGAACTAGGCATGGGCATCCCAATTCTCTAGTGGACCAACATCTGATAATACAAGTAGAGGGCAATGCAGATCTCCACTAGGCATTTGCGCACTTTGAGGCAATTGGCGCTCAATAAGATTTTAGAGGTGAGTTTTGTGGGCGGGAGCTGATATCATATCCCCTCAGCTGAAGCCCAGCCATCTCCTGCTGCCTAGATTGCCAAACTACAATTCTTGGCGCGTTGGATATAAAGCATTCGCCTGCCTCAGCTCAGCATTTAAATTCGAAGATCTTAAGGACATTGTATTGAACGTAATGGTATCTCGAGCGGAGAGCTTCGAAGTCGTTCAGAAAGAAGCCGGCATCATGGAAAAGAAGCCCGAACCGGTTGGACAAGACGCCACTTCCGCTGAGATCAATCAACCAGTCGAACTCCCGACGAAGGGACAAGTAGCCTGCGAATGCTCGTGCACATGTTGTGCTCATCAAACAAACGCACCGGCGAATACACAAGGCGCCGAGCCGACAAAAGAGCAAGCTGAGAAAACAAAGCTTGACGCAGCTAACGACTATGATGTTGAAGACCGTCACCGTCGAGCCCGCCCTCGCCGTCGACTATCTTACTCTCCAGTCCGAATCTACTCCCCTCAGCCAGTCATCTTCCGCAACCGCTCACCGTCACCACCTCGCCGTTCCATGATTGACGAAGTATCCTCTCACCTAGAGCTAATTCCAGCCCTGAAAGCTCAAGCTGCCGAAACCAAGGGCGACGTACCTTTGGACCGATCCGTCCGCATCGAGCCCTTTCACAGCAAAGTCTACGTCACCACGCACGCGGCCACACCGGTCGATTTCCGGCACTGGCTACCTCTCCTTGCTTACGCGACACCAGAAAAATGGTACGGATTTACCGACGCCAAATCATTAGATCTTCTAGTTGACCTCCTAGCCGGAGTTCCTGCCATGACCGCAAAGTACATGCTGCCGCCTGTGGAGAATGCTCGTGCGCTTGCTCTGAACGTGCCTGCGGTCGCTGCCTCTGCGGCGTTGCGTCTCGAGCCAAATGATGGCGAGGAGGGCATCTCATTGCTATATCTTTCTGTACAGAAGAGCATTATTGCCCCTCAAGATTACAATGAATGGTATGACCGCGGTGGGCGCCGGCCAGTTCCGGATATGACTAGGGAAGGATCGGTGACCGGCATGCCCATATATAGGGTTGTCAGGAGTGGGAGCCGACAGGCTGCGGCATCGCAGGCCTTCTACACCGCAGGTGGGAGTGGGTGGTCAACTGTTTTCACGTGCGTGGTAGCAGACAAAGTCGAGGCTGAGGGAATCCCCCCTGCCGCAAAGTTGTTTCAGAGGGTAAAGAGTTTAGGAGAGCTTATTGAAGATAGCGGGGATGGGAAAATCAGAGTTTTATATTAGTCGTGAAAAGGCGTTAATTAGAATCAACAGTTAACTTTCTTATCTGGTTGTAGCACTGATTTTAAATAGCGCCATCCTAGTAGAGATCTACATCTGAGGAGATGCAGGTGTAGACATTTCGATAATGTAGCCGCCGCAGGAACTACTGGCATATAACCCGAAGCAGATTTCAAGCGTTCCTTACGTGTTCAGCTAGGAAAAATCAAGTTTTGTTTTCAAACGAAGAGCCCTGAAACCTTTAAAATCTTGAAACCCCTAAACACAAACCCTTCTAAAGGTAACATAGGTGACAATTAGAAATAAGAATACAAAAGATCATTTTCCGTATGATAACCCCTGCTCAATAATCAGTTCTCCTATATCTCATCCCCTTAAAACCCTTATTAGAGTTTTAAATTACTATAGAATTAGTAGGGTTTTATTATTGCTTGCTTGATAGGAGTTTGCACCTTGCCATTTATAGGTCGGCGTGGAAAAATGTCATAAATAGGCTTAGCGGTTGCCTAAAAGGGCTTATTATACTATTTATATTACCTTAACCACTAGAAATTAACTCTAAAACCACTAAATGTCTATTACTAACTACCACTGCTACTAAATTAACTATATATAAGCAATAAACAAGCAGGTAAGCAAGCAAGCCGTTCCTTTGCTTGCTTGCTTGCCCAAAATGAGGCCTCTTGTTTGCTTATTAGCAAGTCTGTGCAGTAGGAAACGTAATATACCACCAGTCAGGGCGTCTACCAAACATTGTCCAACTCTCAACGAAAGACAAATGTCTGGTGAGCTAAATCAGGCAAACTGAAATATAGAGACTTTGTATATAGAAGTTATATAAGTAGGATTAGGCAAAATACTCCAGGCCATAGTAGTTAATAAATATACCGAGATTAGTGAGCAGCATCCTAAGAAAATGCGATAGATAATAGGGAATAAATAGAGGGAATGTTCAGATCGACGAAGCAAGATATTCAGTGCGCTTTGTTGTGTCCCATCAGTACACTCCAAACATGTTTAAATCAGAATTACATCTAGGTAGTCGGCAGCGTAAGCCGTAGCGAAAGCTTCACCATCCATGATGCTGTGAATGAAACACTCCCCAACGACACTGAACCTGTGCTTCCCCGCATTACAAAATATATATGGTACGGAGCGCCCGAACAGATAAATTTTGTCGTCGAAAGCCTGTCGCGTGGCCCAAGTCTGATGTACTGTGCCCCTTAGTATGAGAAATGCGCCCCGCACAAGTCCACCGTTTTCCGATTTCAGACTGGTTTGAAATCTCTTCGTAGAGAGGTTGCGGGATTTCGGAGATTTTGGGATGGGAAGGCTGACAGTTTCCCTTCGCGGAGTTTCTGTAGTTTTTGCACCAGACCTGGCGACTTCTTGTCTTGAGACATGGATTCACCAAGCCATTCCGGATACTCAAGATAATATCGGTCCACAGATTGGATATCAATTCGGTCAGATAGTGGTGCTTGACATGTGGAAACTGATCTGAAGTAGGCCGGGTAGATGTTCTCAGGCTTGGTTCGATCATATGTAGTGTTTCATGGTCTCGTTCTTGAGTTCCTTTATCCAATCGGCACACTGCTTTCTTCAGTCGGCGAGACTCCCTTGGTATTGAGTGGAATCATATGGGGACTTTATTGGGGGGGGATCAACTTTTTCCTTCTGTAAGTCATATCAGGCTTCGAGTTCAACATAGCATGATATCTCGAAGGATTCTCACCTGTTTCATGCAGGCTGATCGAACTGTCAACCCGATCCTTCCGCCAATTTGGGATCTAGGACGTAAGGCCAAGAGACCGCTACTGTTCCCGGACCTGCGATAGCAATGCCAAGCTTCTGTGCTTCTCAATGAAGTCTTTCACAATGTCGATATAAAGACTAGCAACTGACATGTCATGGTCCACCTCTAGCCGCTCCTGTTCTGGCACAAGGCTCTGGGGGGAATAAACTCTATCATGATCCGACACTGGAATTCGCAACGACTCAACCGGAACGCATTCGAAAGGCGAGTGAACAATGATATGTTTGGCTCGATTCGGGTAATATTCCGGACACAGCGTAACTCAGGCCTGAAAGAAGGGATTTTCTCAAGGGGGCCACGAGTAAGATAGGCCTCAGCATCGACCAAATTTTACCAGGGGACGGAAGCGGTGCTACAATAAATTTCGGCATCCCGAGATCGAGCAATTTCCTGAATTGCCCAAGCCCATTGGTAGTAAGGTTGAGAGCGACAGATTAGTTGATCACAGAAGTTGGTGCAGTAGGCAACAATCCTAAGTCCAGGCACCCATCAACCACCCACCGCTGGTCCCCGTGCAAAGTCTCACCCCAAGTCATCAGGTCGATATTATACCTGAAATCCTCCGTTAGCCTAGCCGCGACTGCATGGTCTGTCTCCCACTGTATCCACACCCGGCACAAGCCCCGCGTCCACAGCACGTCCTCTCGGCCCTGCGCGGACTGCCCGTTGCTAGCAGCATACACCTCTTCCTTCCGCTGACACAAGCCCTTGACCATCAATGCTAACTCCGGCCCATCATGTCGGTCGAAGCGGCTGCGTATGATGGCGGGCAGCTCGTCGCCACTGCATGCGGACTTCCAGATGGCCGACCAGGAGTCCTCTGACTCTGGCTCCGAGTCAGGGTCCGGGATGTACTCCACGCGGTACCACTTCGTCAGATTGCGCGCGATAGGGATCCAGAAGCGCGGCTCGAGCGGCTTGCGGCCGGGGTGTAACTGGATGCCCGGGTACTGCACGTGCAGGCCGTTGCGCGTCAGGAAGGACAGGCGCTGCTCGGAGACGAAAAGAGGGCCCGCGAGGTCGCGGCTGCGCTTGCACATCCACAAGCTCGGGGCCCACGCAAGTCCCCTGACCTGCAGTTTGGGGCCGGGCAGGAAGATCATTCCCGGTGGAATGCCGAGGTGCTGGTCGAGCAAGTCGAGAAACTCCACCATGCGCTTCTCGGCTATCTCGGCGTTGCTGGCTGCCTCTACTCTCAAGAGCGGGAGTGGGTCGATGTCGAGGAGACGAGCGAGGCATAAGGTTTCGTCTTCGATGCGAGATGCCTCTCGCCACTGCATGGACTGCCAGATGTGGGCGACTTGTTCATGCTCGGCCGCGCCGCTTCGTTTCTTTGTCGAGTGCAAGTCGTCTATCTTGTTTCTCATACTAAAGATGTAGGGGCTGAAGAGCCAGCCGGCCTTGTAGACATGATGCTCTCGATGAAGAGGGTTTTGCTTCGCTTTGACGTAGCGTCGCCGGAGGTCTTTCGCCGAAAGCAGCCCGTCCTTGAAATCGAAGTGAAGGTTCCGTGCTCGGACACCTTCTGGAAGTGTCCACATTCGCGTGGACCAAATGCCGGTATTTATGCGGATAATGGCTTCCAACGTCTTCCGGGAAACTAGATGTTGTTCGAAGGGTGGAATCGAGCACAAGGACGGTGTAGGCAAGCGAATATACCTGACCCATCATCTGTATTGCTTTGTTCTTTGTCTCGAGTGGCTGAGGAACACATATCGAGTCGATCCAAAAAGGCAAGTCCTTTGTGTGCGGATCCTTCTTGAGGGTATCTCTAAGGCGGATAAGTTGACATCTTGGGATTCCGTTTCCTTCGGACGGACCCATACCGTCTGACCAAGCATGAGAGATAGCAACGAATCGAGGTTGCTCTATCGACTCTATCAAGCCATCATCTGAGTCAGAGCATGGTCGGTTCAGAACGTATTCGGTCAAACGGAACTCCTCCGTGTTGCTGAACCTCAGCAGAGGAATGTTGCCGGTGGCAACGATTCTGATCAACTCCTTTTCATCAGGGAGGAGGCGGCCTGAGTTGCTGTTTCGGAAAAGGCATTGGCTCGTGTGCTGGCCGTATGATTGCCAAGGATTAAGCTGGCACTTCTGTGAATTGCAGGTAGAGTGATCGAGCTGCTTGACGGGTTGAAATGAGCTGATATAGTACATGCTGCTTAAATCCCCAGCTGTCACGCTGATTCTTCGAACCTCGTGAGGGCACCATCCCATCTTCATCATACGCCGGCAAAGCAGGTTGCTGAAGCCCCAAGAGCGCTGATCCGTCACACGATCTTGCCAGTTTCCGTAGGGCTCAGCATCGTCCTTCGACCTGGCCCAGGGTCTATGTCTGGCACGGAATCGATCCAATGTTTCCCCCAAGATGCCAAATGAGAGGCATAACTCGGGGTGCTGGGCTCGAAACAGAGTGTTTCCATCCTGAGGCAGAATTTCATCGGGGAAGTCCGGCTCACAATCGAGTTCTTTTTCATGATCATTGTCAGAGCACCAGGCCAGGACAAAGGTCCTTGCCTCATCGAGTGCAAGGCTGGCTCTCACTCGATGATACCTTTCCGGTCTTCGGACAACAGAGAGGGTCTGCGCGTCGCTTTCGGTGCGATTTGAGGAGACTTTTCAAACAAACTGACGAGATCCTCTGTGTTGACTTCCTTTATGCCATGGCGGTGGCGGATAAACTGCCCTAAATCCACATCTTCATTTAATACCTGAGCAAGTAGAGCAAAAAAGAGCCAGGATTGAAGGAAGCCTGGGGATTTGTCCTCCGGCAGATGGCCGGGACCGGATTGTAGAAGCTGAGTGACGGAACAATTGAGGGATTTGGGAAGGGAGAAGAAGTCGTCAGGTGTATATCTGCGAGGTTCCGCCACAAATGGGACGTGGATATGTTCAGTGTCTTGCTGGGGAAGATGATCCATAGCCAGTTAAAAGTCCATACGATGCGCCCAATTCATAAAATATCTATTGAAACAGGTATCGCATCAGATGTGTTGCAAATGTCGTCATAAAGAGATCTGAGGGGTTTAAGTATTGGGGAGTGTATTTGGAAGACGAGGCTGTAGGCAACAAAGCGACACATGATTATCTCGTTCCTAGACCTTCATCCGAGGTTTAACCGCGCACTAAACCGTTTTGGGTCAAACCTTCGTTAGAAGGTCTGGTATACGGTTCGGATTTTAGATGCGGGGTATGATGGCCCAAATATACCTACTTTGAGCTTGATTATATTAACACCTATAACTCCTAAAGCTATTCTTAATGACTAGAATAACTAAATTAAACTATTGATTTGTAGGCCATGGAGCTAAAGCTATTAGATAGTGCATATGAAGCTATTAATTGATTGGGGGTTGATTGATTAATTAGTCTGTGTCGTGTCTTGATGGAGTGCGCGTGCCTACAGCTGCCATTCCTTCGTGTGGCATTTGGCACTTTTCGTATTAGGCGCTTTGGGCGCTTCTGCTTGGGTTAGTATGCTGTAGGCATCCTAGCTAGCGTGATTTTATCAGCAAGCCCTACTAAAACACCTCAATATTACGATACCGACTAAATGCTACAAAAGGCCACTACTATAAAAACACTGAATATATATTTTTAAGGAACTTAGGCTTAGAGCTTTTGAAGTTTTTAGGGCCTTTAGAGGCTTTGTGTAAGGGGACTTTATAGACAGGGGGCTATAAGGACACGATTGTAGAACAGGATAGATTGGTAAGAGAGACGAATCCTTAAGGAGGTAAGGCCTCTAGGATCGTGGAGACTATATACTACGGGCACGTGCCTTCGGCACGTAACCGGCGACTATCTAAGGGGCGTCCGGGGGTTATCCTAAGGGCATCCCGAGGTGTCCGCAATAATATCCCTTATATTACCCCCCCCCCTCTTACAGTCAGCCCCTAATCACTATTACCTTACGGTAGGGAGATTATAAGGGCTCGTCCCAGAAGGGGTTTGGAAATAATGAACTGGATCTAAGGATAAAGAATAAATATAAATCTATTAAATCTATCTACGACGAATATAGGCCTTTATATAGGCCTATACCTACGGAGTCATAAGTGGTTGCTTACGGACGTCGTCCAAAAAGGAACTAAAGGGAATCTGCTTATGTAAGCAGGCAACAAACGTAGAGGACTCTTCCAGCACCATCGTTACACCCCCTAGTACTCCACTAAAACAGAAGCAGATCCTTCCTAAATTAGTATTAAACTTAATAATATATAAAAGAAACACCTTGTAATCCTCTAAGTGTATTATAGGTCCTATTTAACCTCTCCCTAAGCTGTAATCGATTACCCATCTTAAGCTCTACATTATTATTATCCCCTACTTAAAAATCGTTAGCGTGGGTTAGAATCATTAAATAGCGTACCCTCTAAGGTTTTGCCGACCTGTATACAATTTCCTACTTAGGTTTAGTGTCTATATCGCATTAAATAAGGCCTAGCTGCTTAACAAAGTTCTTAAACTAAGCCGTCGACAGTAGCTTTATAAGACCGTCTACCACTATACTACTTATAGGAACGTACTGTAGGTAAATTACGCCGCTTTAAACCTTGTTACGAATATAGTGCTAGTATAGCTTAAAGTGCTTAGTGCGCGCATAGTAGTCGTTGCTTTTAGTAAGGCTAATGGCTAGTTAATTATCGCTATATAAATGTATTGGTAGTAAATCCTTTCCAGTGTATCCTAAATTAGTAAGCAATTAACGGAGCTATAAGGCTTCCTTGGCCGCATACGTTATCGCTACGTACTTAGCCTCCATAGTTAAGGTTATAAAAATTAACTACTTACTTAATTTGTGTAAAACTGGGCCACCTGCTAGCTTATAGATATAGCTAAAAGTTAACTTCCTATTAACCATATCTGCGAACGCTGTATCGCTATAGCTATATAGCTATAGGTCAGGTATATTACCTAGTAGGCTTCCGCTATATTCCCTATTGCAATTAGGGGTAGTATAGTCCGTAACTAATACCTCGGCGAAGGCTTTTAGAGGTAGTTGTTGCCCTTAGGGTAAGCCAAACTCTATACCTAAGTCGATCGTTCCTGTATAGTAGGCGAGTATCTGCATTACGGCTTCTATATATAGTTTGGCAGGGTTATATAAAAACTAATAAAGCTTTCCTATAGCCTAGGCCATATTGGGCCGAGTTTAATTATATAGATAAAGTAGAGAGCCTATTAGCAATTAATACCGTTTTATTAGCTCCGGCAGAGCTTAATCCTTACGTGGCTTAAAGTCTACCGTAGAGGGGTAAATTAGTGTAAAGGCTGGTGCGTAATCGTCTATATAGAATATATGTAGGATCTTCCTAATATAGGCGTCCTATACTAGTCGAATTAAATACGCCTATTAGTTCCTTATAATTCAAATACCTAGGTAGTACGCAATTAGGCCTAAGTCTTTCACTTTATACTTATTCCTAAGTGCTTCTTTAAGCAGTTTAATTGTCTATATATCTTATCCAATTAAGATAAGATTATCGACGTAGACGATAATAATTTAGCCGCTTTGCTGGCTGACGAAGACGCATAGGTTAGCTGGAATTAGTATGTATTTAAGGGTAATAAGGAAGCTCTTAAGCTCCTTATACTAAAGATATAGCGCCTGCTTAAGACCGTAGAGAGCCTTAAGCAGTAGGCCTATAAGAGTAACGCCGTCCTTCTAATACTGGTGGTATCCTTCTAGCAGCTAAATATAGATATTTTTATAGCTAAGCTTCCTATTAAGGAAGGCCGTAATTACATCTAAGTGCTCGCACTCTAGATTATATGCAGTAACCAGGGCCATTAGTAGCTTAAATATACTAGGTTAAACAACGCCTATAAATATATCGCCATAGTCAATCCCTAGGCGCTACTTATTACCGCGTAATACTAACTATATTTTCCATCTAAATAGGACGTTATTTTTATTAAATTTATATATAAAGACCTATTTAATAGGTAGAGCCTTAGCTCCGGGTAAAAGTTTAACAATCTTAAATAAGTTATTAACTATTTAAGACTCCTATTCCTTATCCGCCGCAGCCTTTCACTCCTTCTTAAATATTAAATTTATGGCTTTCTTCCAGTTCCGTAGCTCCGGAGGTAGTCCTTTAGTTATCCTTATCTACTAAGGCTGTAATAAAGCACTTATAAACGTATAGGCGAAGGATAGGGTAAGGTAGGTAGCCTTTATAGCCGGCTCCTTCCTTCTAGTTCTATAGAGTACGCTATAGTTAAGCCGTGGCTTTAATCGCGTGCGCGTATTTACCATATTATATATATCAATCTTAATTTCTTCCTCTAAGTACTTAGTCAGAATCTGTTCCAGATTCTCCTGGTAAATATCCCTTAGGGAAGTTGTTTCCTTATAGAGGTGTCCTCCTAGATTAGGTAGCTCTTGCTAGTTAAGGCCTGCCTATTCGTTATCAGTAAGGGGAGGTCGAGTGGGCTGTGGTGCGATATTATAATCGTTAGAGGCACCCCCTAACTAAGAGTTACCCCCTGACTACGAGGCCCAAAAGACCTTATCTACCTCCTATAGTAACCAAGAGACCTCTAGTGCAGTATCTTTAGTAGGAAGTTCTTCGAGTAGTATCTAGTAGATATCGTTGTCGCCACCTTCTTCTTCACTAATTAGTGTGGTAAGAAAGGTTCCTAATTTGTTAAAGGTGACGCTGCTTAATTAAACAACCCTGTTCTTATAAGGTAGATAGACGCGATATATATGTAAGCCTTTATAGCTAACCAATCGTCCCTTCTAAGCCCTTATAACGAACTTATTACCCTATTGCCACTAAGGGTCTTTTTTACTAATGTGGACGTAGGCGGGACAGCTATAGATCTTCTAGTTATCGTACGTAATTATAGAGTTGGTATTACCTAGGGTATAAGCTATTACTTAAGTGGGCGGAGCTTTATCTTTATTAACTAATATAGGTAATATATTAAGCCTATATACAGCTACCTTAGCAACTTTAGGCTAGAGCTTTAGTAGTAATTAAGTTTTAATTAATATTATCCTAACCCTTTTTTTAACTAGGTGGTTGGCCTTCTTTACTATTCCGTTCTAGTATGCGGTATATAGGGTAGAGACCTTAGTAAGTATACCTTCGTCCTTAAAGAAATTAGTTAAGTCCTTACTAAACTACTTAGCAGCTCTATCCAATCGGAAGCAACTAATTGTTATCCCTATTTAAGTTTTAATTATATAAACAAACTGCTTTAAGGTAGAGGCTGCGGAGCCTCTATTTAATATATAGTAAATCCATTTAAAGCGTATTTAGTTATTAGTAAATAATACCTAGTACTTCTTACTATGGAGACCTTCGTGTTTTAATGGCCTAACTATATTAATATGCACCTTTTTAAATATGCAATTGCTGCGTCGTTAAGGGCGTCTTAATATTTATTTCTTAGCCTTTCTAAGGTAACAGTCCTCGCAGTAAAATGGCTTATCCTTAGTAACTACAATCCCCTTTATACTCCTAGCGAGGAGACGTATCTAGTTAGGAGGAAGGTGTTATAGTCTCTTATACTAAGTCTCTATAGTAGCTTTAGTAAGCACGCCTTTCTATAGAGGCGCGATTATATAGTAGCCAGAGCTATTATAAAAGGAATCTCTATAGGGTTGTCTACTAGTATAAATATATTAAGTCCGTTAATATATAAAGTATAGGCTATTTCTACCTAATCTTTAACAAAGTTAATTGTATTATAGAGACCGTTAAAGAAGGCTCCCTTCCCTCGTAAAATGCTAAGCGAGATAATATTTATAAAGAAGTCAGGATAGTAATATACTTTAGTAAATATAATTATATAGGCAGAGTGGTTAGTTTAGGCAACTATAAGCTTAACTAATCTAACGCCAATAGCCTTTATTAGGCCTCCTCCCGTCTAGATTTAAATAGGTTTAATTTCCTTATATTATACAAACCTCCTAATATTATTATATATATAAATATTTAAGTAACTATCGGCTATCTAGGAGTCCTTAATATTCGTTTTTAAAGCTATAGCTGCTAGCCTAATAACCTACGTAGTAAAGGTCAATCTAGTTACTAAATTAGTAGCTTAAGATAGGCGATTAGATATCCCCTTAGAGGCCTTATTTATATTTAAGGCTACTCCGTTACCTAAGCGCTAAGGTCGCCTTTCTCTAGGTCTCTACTATTCGGGCCTTAAATAGGCGTGCTTTATCTAGCAGCCCTCCTCGCCACTTAGATAACCTTGCTTACACCACCTATACCTATTTAAAGCATCCTTAGTAGAGCCTTAATTGCCTAATAGGGCACCATAACCGGCTCCCCTGCCTCCACCGCAACTATTACTACAACTATAACCGTTACCGCGTCCTTAACCGGACTACTTATTCAAACGTAAGTTACCTAGTGGCTTATTAACCGAGGTAAAGCTCTTAGGTAAGTCCTTTTACTAGGCCTTATTAGTAAGGTTAGCGATTAATTAGGGTAGTAAGATTATATAACCATTGCGAATCTTATTATATTAGATTTAAGCCTATATAGGAAAGTGTTCGTCAACGGCGTTAATAAATTAATAGTTGATAATCTTGTTATCTAGTGTAAGCTTTACCTGCTTAACTCCTTAAACCGCTTCTTAGTAACGGCTTAAGAAAGTAGTAACTACTTAGTCTAATTAAAAGCGGAGCTTAACAAAAGTCTCCTATATATTAGCCTTATGGATTAAGCCATAGGCTTCGAACATCTGCTTAAGGTAATTAATATAGTCCTTTACCGTCTACTTATGCTCTAAGGCAGTAAGAATCTTATTATTGATTATACTAAGGATAACTAAATAGACTTTGCTATCGTCCTTATCGAACTATTTAAACTCCTTTTAGTACTTATTAGAGAGTGCCTTATTAGTTAAGCGGATTAAGTTATTAGTATCTATAATAATTTAAGACCTCTTAAGGATCTCGTCTTGCTCCTCCTTACTAGCGTCCTTTAGTACTTAATTAATAGATATTATAGGTTTTTCTTCCTAAAGCTTTAGGTAGAGTAAGGCCGTATCTTCTTAAATAATATATAAAAGGCCCTTACTATATAGGTACGTGCTAAGCTGTGTCTAATATTGGTGCTAATTTAAACCGTCTTTCTTAAGGCGTTAAATGCCTAGATAGTCTTTACCTATAGTAACGCGTAAATAAAAGGATTTTTAACGTGTAAACAAACGATTTTAACGCGTAATTTTGATAATAAGGAATAACTTTATACGTAGGTGTAGTAACCCTTAATACAGCCTATAGTAAGGCGTTAAATATAAAGCAGTAAGATATGACCTAGTACGGGTATAGTAACCCTTTATACAACCTATAGTAAGGTGTTAATCTTCTAACGTCGTAGCTTAGTAGTAACGAGTGCTTATAACCTGATAAACTAGATCTAAGGATAAAGAATAAATATAAATTTATTAAATCTATCTATAATGAATATAGGCCTTTATATAGGCCTATACCTATAGAGTTATAAGTAGTTGCTTATGGACGTCGTCTAAAAAGGAACTAAAGGGAATCTGCTTATGTAAGCAGGCAACGAACGTAAAGGACTCTTCCAGCACTATCGTTAGGAAAGATATTAGAGGGATATTGGTATACCGCTATATATTATCTATTTATCTAACCCCCTACTTTAAACTCCTAAAAAACCTTAATAAGGAAAAAATATAACTAAAGAAAAGATATAAGGATTGCTAGAAAACCCATTAGAAGCCTGCTAGAAGTATACTAGTAACTACCTAGGCTAATATAGGGGTTTTTATATAACTTTACTTCTAAGCCTTTATACTGGTCTATAATTAATTATAAATATTATAGACAATTTAGTGTTCTAGTATAGTTCTGTAAAACCTTTTAGTATAGAATTTAACGTATAGAGCCTTAGCTTACCGTTGTCTTTAACTACTAAAATATAATCTATAATCCTTTCTTATAATCTTTTCTTATAATCCTCTTACGTTACTAATGTATTACTCCCATATTTACCCTTAGGCTATTAGATACAGTTAAAGAGACTTATCTCTTAAGATTTAGTGTATATACTTTTAAATCTAGTAGTTCTATACTGTATATTTGGTGTAGCTCTACTACCTAGCAAATAAGGACATTTCGCAATAGCAATTATAGCTATTATACGATTGTTAAGAACGTCTATAACGTTATTCTTTAATACTATAGTATCGTTTTAGGTCTAATTTAACCTATATACGTCTTTAATTTAACGCCTTAATTACCTTCCCCTAGCCGCGCAGTTAGTTTTTATAAGGAAGTGATAGTTAGATAATATATACTTATATTTCCTTCCTTCTAAATAACGCTATTATAACGGAGTTATATCAGTAAGGTTGCGGCTATTTACTAGAAGGGTATTGGATAGTAAAGTATAAGAATACCTTTACTTATTAAGCTGCTCCTTTTCCTTAACACCTTACTTTCCCATTATTAACCTTTGTCTAATTTAGACGTATCTTTAATATATTCTTAAGATTTTCTTCTTTTTTATTATTAATTTAATATACCTTTTTGTTCTCCTATTAACTACTCTTTTAAGCAAATTCTATAGCGTATTCTAGCCCTGCCTTTATATATAGAACCCTAACCCCCGCTAACTTATAACTAGTGCTAGTCCTACCTAAATAATTTTGCCTATATATCTTTAAAAGATTAGAATTCTAATAATAGGATTCTAAAGGCTTATAATGAGACGCACTACGTTAAATCTAATCCTTTAGTCCTTATAATTAATATATGCGTACTAAAAGCGGTAGTTGCGTTAAGGTAAGCTTTTCTATTCTTAATAGATTTCTATTACTAACTTTAAGCTTTAATAGCCTAGGCCTAAGTAGCGACGTTTCTTTAATATTCTTAACTACTATATTGCCTGGGCTCTCTCTTATTCTAGTATAAATGCTAAATAACTTCGCCGAATTTAAGACCATACTACGGCCATCTATACTACCTATAATTCCCAATAAGCTAGTTAGTAACGCCTAATACAAGAGTAAGGTTAGTATATTAAGGATAGGGTAAGGAATAGGGGTAATAAGAAGAAGGTTGCTGTCTACTATAGGAAGGAGTTTACGCATACGCGTTAAGTTTTAAAAGAGTATAATATAATACGTTATTAAGTAGGTTACTCTTCGGGTACCTAGCGGATAGGTAACTAATAGTTGCCGTAGCAAGGTCTTAGTGATTTTAGACTATACTAGCCAGCTAATATCTCTATTTATTCTAGGCTTAAGCGTATCTTTATTAACTATAAGCTTACGCTATAAGAGCTTTATTAGTATTAGTTTAGACCTAATATTAGTATTAAGTGTTTAAGAGTCTCTGCTCTAGCTACACCTTATTATTCTACCCCTATTTTTATGCCTACTTATACGCCTACTAAGGGATTTAGATCCTATTCTTGTTAGCCATTACTTAGTAGCCTAATAGATACTAATCCTACTCCTAATAATAAGGTATAGTGGCTTTTTAGATTAAGCATTTATGGTTTAGATTTTTGGGATTCGTTCTTATATATCGTAGTAATTAAGGACCTTAATTAAGTGCTTACAAAGGCCTCGTAAGGCTTTTAGAAAGAGCTTAAAAGCCCTAAAATAATATTCCTAGTATAGATTAATAAATAGGAATGCAATTATAGTAAAATGCCCTATTAACTCTATGCTATATATATAAAAGCTAGGGACCTATTCTGCCTTAGGCTATAGCCCTATCCTTATAGTTTCTAGAGCCTATCTATTCTATATTTAATTTAACCTATTTACTCTTTTTACAAGCTTTCTTTATAGGTCGCGATAACACTATAGTATTAGAGCGCTTTTTATAATTTATAGATTATAGACCTTAGTCCTAATATTCTTTTAGAATATCTTTATAATAATTAAGGTGATTCTCTAGTTCCTATATAGAGTCCTTAGTAGGCTAGCCTAGCTATTTAACTTTATATTAAAGCTTGTTCTTAATAGACTTATAGTATAGTATAGCTTTAACCTCGTACCGCTTGCCCACTACCTTAAGGTGTTTAATTGGGCCTAGACGGAAGTTCTTTTCTAGTAGTAGTCTCTACTATAGCTCTAGTAGGTTTATATAAAACACTAGATATATATAGGCTATAAATAAGGGTAGCTTAAGACGGTAGGCTAGCTTACCAATTTATTTCTTAACTTAAAAGGGACCTAGGTATCTTATATTAAGCTTCTTTAATAGTTAACGGGTTTTAATATTTATTAAACGTAATAGAACCTTATCGCCTACTTTAAAATGCTTGTCCTAGTGCTTGCAGTTATACTAGAGTCTCTGCTACTCTTAGGTATCTTATAGGCTCTACTTTACATACTTTTATTGCTCCTTTTATTCCTAGAGGTATCCTTATACTCTTTAGTAGATATCCTTAGACTTCCTAGTAGGATCCTATAACTAATTATACGGCCTTAGCTAGTAATTATTAGGTATACTATTAAACCTAAATAATTAAACGCTATAGGCAATCTGGATTTGTGTATACTTATATAATACGTATTGCTTTAAATTATAAGCGTACTCTATATGCGGAAGTAGCTTATACTAATTATCTTGCTAATAGTTCAAATATATTTATAGGTAAGACTCCAGTTCCTAATTCTAGCGTTTTATTTACCTGTCCGTTTATAGATAAAAAGCTATAGTATAATAGTAGTCTATCTTTAAATGAAAGTATAGATCCGACTAGTACTGGCTTATAAAGACGCTGCCCCTATTAATAATAATAGAGTACGGCTAATCTACTTTAAGAAAGTATTTCTCTTTAATTAGACTAGCGAGCGCTTATATATTAATCGTCTTATTAACGGGAAGGTATTAGACGTACTTTAAAAACTTATTAATAAGTACGAGGACCGAATTATATATTCGTCCTTAGCTATCTTTAGATAGCGGGAGATCCGTAATAAAGTCTATAGTGTAATATTGCTATAGCTTATTAGCGGGGGGAACTAATTTAAGTAGACCCTATAGCTTATACCTATGGATCTTATATACTTAATACTTCTTATAATAGCTAATATACTTCTTTACTTCCTGCTTAAGCCTTAGCTAATAATATTTACGCTAAAGTAATTTTTACTGTTTTTACTTAACTATAGTGGCCGCCTAGAGGATTGTTATAGTTTTTTTATAAGAATCTTCTATTATAAATTTGCTTCTTATAACAACTAAACCTTACTACCTCTATATAGTAGGCCCATCGGGTCTAGTTCCTAATAGTAGCGCCTAGCAGCTTCCTTTTTATTACGTTTCTAGTCTACTTCCGCAATAAAGATAGTATAAAAAGCGTCCCTCCGTTATACCTTACTGTAAGCTTTACAGTATAGAAGAAGTAGATTGGTAGTGTAATAGGTAGTGCGATCCGGGCTTATAACTATAAGCTTTACAGTATATAGGAATTAAACAAGCGACTTAATTATAAATCTATGGAAATTAAGTGATATAAATATATAAAAGTAGACCGAGTTGGTGACTAAGTTAAGGGCTAGGTAACTAAAATAAGGTAGTACGCTAGTAAGACAAATGACGTTTTAATATGGTACTAGTAGTCGGTTACACTTACGGATACAATCTATTAACCTTTTAGATAGTTTCTGGATAAAAGCTATTTTATTCTATACTGCTCTAAGTATAAGACTAAATAGTACTATAGATCTTGTAACTTTTTAATATATATACACTAGGAAGGCCGCTATAAGGTTAAAGTCCTTTAGTTATTATAGGGCTCCAAGTTCTAATTACTCTATAGCTTTACTATTAGTTTAAGGGGATAGCTTAATAATTAGGGATAGTATATTACTAGGTTCTAAGAATGTATTAGGGATATCCTATCTAGGTATATTTAGACCCTTATTAGTAACAGACCGGGTACTAGCTAGAATATTAATAGAAACTAATAGGGCTTATACCGCCTAAGACTTAGTACATAGAGCTATAAGTACTTAAATATCCTATACCTAGAGCTTGTTCTATAATATAGGGAGTAAAATATCTATTATCTGTTTTCCTTCTCCCGTTTTAAAGCCTTTAGTATAGTCTAGCCGTTATAACGGTCTATTAGTAGGGTTATTTTCCCCTAGCTTGTATTTAATATTAAAATTAAATTATATAAGCTCCTCTGCCTATCTAGCTTATTAAGGTATAAGCTCCTTTATAGTTATAAAGTAGTGTAGATTATAGTAATCTAAGAGTATATAAGTAGTATAGCTCGCGTACTTAAGGTAGTGTCGCTACTATTTAAAGCAGTTAACTATAGCCAGTAGTTTCTTATTATAGGTATAATACCTAACTTTAGGTCCCTAGAATTTTCTACTATAGAATACTACTAGTTTTTAGTAGAGCTAAGTAGCGTTTAAATCCCTATTAGGTTATAATAGGATACTAATAAGGGCAAAATTCGATATATTAGTGATTATTATTAATAGCTAATCTAGGTTAAAATGCCGCAGTAATAGAGCTTCTATAAACTTTACGCGTAGTTCCTAAAAGGCCTTTTAGACCTTTTTAGGCCATAACCATAGTTTATACTATTTAGTTAGTCCCTTCTTAGTTTTCTTCCTTACCGCCTTTAAGCTTTTTACTTCTTAGGTTAGGTCTTAGGAAGCTTCTATAATATAGTTAAATAGGTATTAAGTAATATCTAAGTAGTTATAAATAAAGCGCCTATAGAAATTGGTAAAGCCTAAAAATACTTAAATATCTTAGTAGCTCTCTAGCTCTAGCTCCTCCTAAATTATCTATACCTATACTAGGTCTATAACTATACCTATAGGCATTATAATATAACCTAGGAACTTAACCTACTTAGTATTAAAGATATACTTTAATGCCTTAGCGTAGAGGCCCTAATTATCTAAACGTTTCAGCACTTCGCGGACGTGTTACTTATATTAACCCTTATCCTTTAAGTAGATTAAGATATTATCTAAATTAATAATGTATATACGGTTAACTAGTCCCCCTAAGGCTCTATAAATATATAATTAGAATATTATAGGCGCATTAGCTAGCCTAAAAGGTATTACCAGATACTTAAAGTAGCCGTATTAGGTCTTAAAAGCGGTTTTTTACTTATCCCCTTCTTTAATATGGAGCCTATAATAGGCGTCTTATAGATCTAACTTTATAAAGATCTTCGCCCTAAATAGTTAATCTAGCATTTTACTAACCAGGAGTAGTAGGTAACGGTTCTTAATTATAATCTTATTAAGACCGTAATAGTCTACGTATAGCCTTATAGTTCTATCTAGTTTTAGGATAAAGAAGATTGGCGCGCCTACTAGCGATTTACTAGGCCGGATTTACCCCTTTTTTAGTAACCTATTAAGGTATTCCTATAGGATCTTAAGCTTTTTATAAGAGAGGTTATAAATAGAAAGGTTTAGCAGTTATTTACCTTCTTTTAAATTAATTATATAATCGTACTCTAAGTTCTATAGTAGGACTTTAGCTCTACTACCTAAAAATACCCTTAGTAAGTCCCTTAGGCCTACTAGAATATTTAATATATTAGGGTCGCGTTTATCCTTTATATTATTATTAAGTAGGTCCTAGAGCTCCTTTAAAATGCTTACGGGTAGCGTTATATGCTATAATAGTTACTTATATATAGTTTCCACCGTATATTAAACCATTATATATAGTAGCTAGTAAGGGGTAGGGAATTCTTTAACGCAACGTTTAAGGTGCTATAGTATATTCTCCGCATATTTCTTAAGCTAGAGTAACCTATAACAGTTAAAGTATCTTATAAGATCCTTAAGATCGCCGCCTCCCTATAATATCTCCGCGACCTATCTAGTAGTTCCCTATAGGGTCTTTATTATAAAGGGGTTATTACCTATACTAGGCTTTATACCTATTTTACTATTAAATAAGGGTTAAATTTAATACTCCTTTAGGCATAAAGTGTATACTATTTCGCCTAGGGCTATATTCTCTAGGATGTCCTTTAGGCTTATTAGTAATATACGCCCTTTAAATTCTTTATTATTCTACTATTTAAAGGCTCTAATCTTAAAGTATATTTTAAGATCTACTTCTATAAGCTAAGGGTATTTAAAAATAAGGTTATAACCTATAAAGTTAGCCGCCTAAAAGGGTTACGGGCTAACTACCTTAGTGCGGTTATATATGTCAGCTACTAACACTATAAGCTTATAGGCACTATATAGTTTAATCCAATACTTATCTAAAAAGCCTATAATAGGTTTCCGCTACCTTTATAATAGGATAAGTTTATACTCTTTTACTAAATTATATTATATAAGATTAATTTCGGCGCTACTATTATATAGTACTTAAAACTAACGTATTTTGCCTATAGGGAGTATTATTTCTAGCTTAACAGTAATATAGAGAGTCTTTTCTTCTATATCTTGCCCTAGTTATAGCTAGGAGAGGTCCGTAACTAGGGCTTTTCTTTTCTTAGATTATTAGTGCAGTTATTGCCCTACTTATTTTTCTAATAAAATCTACCTCCGAAGTTTTCTCTTAACTTCTTAAAGTGTTCCCGTAAAGGTGCTAAATAGGTATTAAGTTAACCTTAGAAGCCTTTCCCGTTATTTAAGGCTCCTAACTTTAACCCTTTTAAAGTTCTCTTTAAGAACGGCTTCTTTAAAGGTTAGGTCTACCCTATATTATTACTAAAGTACCTACGCTTCTAGTAACCCCCTAGCTTCCTACTAGAAGAGGTCTAATTCCTTACTATATCTTTAGTGTTTAGAACTACTCATTTAAAATCCGTATATATAGTAATCCGCGATAAGGCTCCTACGCGCTTTATTTTATTATAAATTACTAGCTTAATTTTAGCTTAGATAAACCTAATCTTCTCCTTCTTATAGATACTACCGTTCTTATTTTTAAAGGGCTCTAAATTTATCTGTTAAGTATAAATTTCTATAAAGTTTATAAACTAGCGGAAGTTATAGCAGTTAAGCTATATCCTATTCCAGAATAGCTTTATATTATTATATTATATAATATACAGATCTTAAGTCCATTTCTTTAGGAAGGTTTATAGCTACGGCTATATAGTAATTTACTCTTTATTAAGCTAATTAAGTATAATCTAGTTTAGCAATTAGTCTTTAATCTTGCTAATAATTTAACATATACGCTCTTTGGTATTATCTTATATTATTAGCATCTTAAAGAAGTTATCTACCTTATAAACCTAACCGTCCAACTACTAGGCGTTAGGTCTATAGCGGAGTTCTAAACTACTAAAGGCCTTAGCCAGTTAGTCTATATCCTTTTTCTATTTATAGTGTAGATAACTCTTTAAGTCTTCTATACCTCCTTAAATAGGTACTAAGTAGCCTTTAGGAAGCCCTTAGCCTTAACTAGGTTATAAAAAAATTTGCCTAGCTTAGATTAAACCCTACTAAATATAAATTTGCCCTTAAAGGGTTCTAATATATTTATTAGTAGCTTCCTCCTATATAGCTTCTAAGAGCCTTATAACAGCCTCCTAATATTTATCTTAAAGGAGATTAGTATAGGGCTTTTAACCTTTTAAACTTAGGCCTAGGGAAGCTCCTGCTATAAAGGTAGTATTAGTACTAGTAGCTAATATAGGCTTCCTAATAAGGCTCGGGCCCTAAGCTAGTAATTAATTTAGATTACCTAAAGGGGTAGGCCCGCTTAGCTTGTAAGTAGTCTATATACTATTACTATACTAATTATAGGCCAATAGTCTTCCGAGAGGGTTCTAGTTGGTTCCCTAGTTAAACGTATTAGTATATTTCTCTAGCATTTCTAGCTTAAGGAAAGATCTTAAAGTCGCCTTTAGTGCTTAATCTTCTAATTAGCCTAAGTAGGGCTAGAGGGGCTCTAGTTGCTTTTTAGTAGCGTTATAACCATTATAAAGGGTATCTGCGTTTTCCTTAGCAGTAACTATAGGTATGCGAAAGTCTTCGAGCTCCTAAAGCATCTGGGTATTAGGGCTCGTTCGGCCGTCTTACCTAGAGGGTTATATTATTATAATCTTTCGCTATTAGAGGGACCTTCCTGCCTTTATATAACGGCTTTTTATAAGGTATCTATAGAGTTTCCGTTTAGGTTATTACAAGATTTTAAAAAGGGATAGTGGTTGTAAATAAAAGATATAAATAAATAATCTGGTCCTTAAAGCCGACTACCCTTCTAAGAAGGAGTAGGAAGAATTTAAATATAAGGGGACTTTATAAATAGGGGGCTATAAGGACACAATTATAGAATAGGATAGATTAGTAAGAGAGATAAATCCTTAAGGAGGTAAGGCCTCTAGGATTATAGAGACTATATACTACAGGCATGTGCCTCTAGTACGTAACCGGCAACCATCTGAAGGGCGTCTGGGGGTTATTCTAAGGGCATCCTAAGGTATCCGCAATAATATCCCTTACACTTTAGAGCTAAAGACGCATAACATTTTCTGGGCGGTATAAGGACGATATCTTGCTATGGATTTAATAATTAAATAGGTAATAATAATATTGAAGCTTTTTGATTAACTATACTACTATATATTCTATATAGGCTTCCTAGCTACGTCGCTACTACTTACTATAATATTCAAGCATTAGAGGCGCAGAGAAGGCGCCAATACCCCTACCGCTAAGCAATCGCACTGACCAAGGCTTTAACACCAAGCTATATACAGTATAGAGCCTTTAGATTGGCTTAAGAGGCGTACATATACAAAAAGTGCAAGAAATCTTGCCACACGAAGGGATCTCTTGCTCCTCAAACTTAAAAGGCTTTAAAGACAACGATCCTTAAGTTAGCTTACCTATCTCTTTCCAACAGCCATCCCAATGTATTTGGCAACATGGTAGCTACGGCGAGCAACCTTTGCGATGCGTGCAGAAATATCGACTTTAATGAAATAATAATTGCTCCGGATGTGCTAGAGAGGGAGCAGGCTTATCGCGACTTCCACAGGATTTGAGGGTCGAAGAGTCGCCCGAAAGAGATTACAACAACCCTCCGACATAGAATCCAAGCAAGATGCGAGGCTACCAGCTCTATCTATCCTTCACCGAAGTCCGGCAGTCAGCGGAAGGCGATTGCGAGTTGTGTCGTGCCATCTCTAACAAAGTACCCCGCTATCTAGATGAGTCTAATAGCGTAAGCATGTGTTTTTGGTGTATACACATGCCCCCAAATTAGGCTTAGTGCTTGCCTAAATAGGCTATTTAGCATGTTTGCAAGCTGACATCAGACAATCGCGGAAGCTTTTTAACCGGCTTAAACCGCTGTGACGGCGCAGGGGCAAAGGCTTGCGGTAGAGCAGTAGACGTAGTCGATTAAGAAGCTGCAGTTGCAGCGGTTAATTGTGACCCTCCACGCCCCCCTCACCCCCCTACACGCCCACTCCCTCGGCCACGCCTTCAAGGAGGCTCCTAGTTGGCGTTAAATTAGATCCTAAGATAGTAAAAATAGGTTAAAAATATTATAAAGGGCAGGATCGATTAACCCGGTCGTGTTAGTGTTCCACTAGTGCCCCCCTTAAAATGGTAGGTACTGGCGGAATTTACCTAAATAGACTGCCTAAGTGGCTTAAATTACTAATAAAACTCGCCGCTATAAGTGTAATTGTAGTTAGCGCGAATACCTCTACCTAGCCAGATAAAACCTCCTATTTAACTATTAAGAAAACTAATCTACTTAAATCCACCTACGGCGTTAAACAGACAATATCCACTAGGCGGATATTGATATTAGTAGCCTATTCGCGACTAGTAGACCTAGGTAAGCCTAGGTAGCTTTTTTAGAGCGCTTACTTAATAGAGCCTACTTAGCTAAGTAATAGTTATTAAATATACCCTTAGCTAAAAAACGAGTAGGGTAAAGTAATTTACTAGTTCTATTTTTAGCGAGCGGCTAGTTTACTAATTAGAGTTTAACTATTTTATAGCGTATTAATTAGAGCCTAAAATAGCTTTTTGCTTAGATTTTAGATTTTAATTATAACTTCCTTAATTTTCTTTTAGTACCCGCTTTTTCGTTAAAGCGCTAAAATAATATCTTATTATAGAATTTATTAAAATTTATTATTTTTCTAGTAAACTTATTTCTTTTAATAAAGAACTAAGTATGTCTTTACAATGCTTAACCGTCCTATAAAATTCTTAGGAAAAGAAAATAAATATAACTACTATTTACGTTGTTTCGTACGGCGTAGTTATTACTATCTTTTCTATTTAGAGGATTTCTAAACTTATTAACTCTTAGGCTTATAGAAAACTCTTATTAAATATCCGGAAATAAACTCTATATACTTTAATTATTCCTAGGCAAAAAAAGTATATTAAATATTAGTCTTTTAGCTATATTTTATATCTTTTTTTATATAGTTATAAATGTTATTGGCTCCGTTCTAGGCTTGTCTATAGGTATTTAATTTACGCTGCGTTTAGGATATCTATTCGCTATTAACGTAGTTCTACTATTTCTTAGGGGTAGAACTAATTTGGTTAGCGATAAAGTCCTATACCTACTAATATGTAATTATAGCTTAATTTACCGCTGGATTGGTTAAGTATATATTCTAAAAAAAGTGCTTTATATACTTCTAATAGTATCTTTAAAGCATTCGCGTGTGGTAAATATTAAAATTATAGTTTATCTAAAACTCCCTTATTTCTATTAAGCTTAATTATAAATAGCTTATTATATTTATTTCCGCTATTAGCCTTCTCTCTTTTTTTATTATTTATTATTACGCTTATAAAAATTTCCTCTATACTTACCTTCTTCTTATATTAGCTTTAATAGAAATATTATAGTTATATATTAAACTAAAGTGGAGCTATCCTATAACTTATCTCTTAGTTATATTATTACTTTAGGTTCTTTAGAAAGTACTTTAGGCTAAATTTATATTATATTAAAATCTAGGATTAGGTCCTTCTTATTAAGCATCTATAGTTCACTATCCCTAAGGAGGCAAGGATTTAGAAAACGCCGTTTAACTTAAAGTTATAGTAAAACGCCCCTAGAAAGTACTGCCAGGGTAATTTATCTATATTACTATTCCGCACGGTTTCGGCCTTATTTAAGTACATCCATATATAATAGTATAGGTCTTAGATAATAAGACTAACCTTAAGCAAACTATAGTACTCCTTATTTAAACTAAGTAAGGGTTTAGTAGTAATTGATTAAATCGATTATCTGGTTCTAGTAACGGTCTTCTCTTACCTACCTACCTACCTACCTATTTACCTGCTTGCTTGCCTATTTACCTACTTACTTGCCTATTTACCTGCCTATATTAGTATCTAATTTAATTTAGGGGAGGGGTCGGCCCAATTGAAGGCTCTAATTGATCCAGATTGTTCTCTATGGCCGTTCGCTAGCTGTACATTCAAACGGTAGTCGTTTAGGGTGCCTCCCTAAGAGGCCTTGATTCGATTCAGTAATGGGCCAATATTAAATTTAATTGATTAAATCGTTCATGGTATCCGCTGGCTGGTTATTTAAAAGGTTATCGTCTAGTTCTAGTAACGGCCGCCATCTAGTTTTAGTAATAGTCGTCGTCTAGTTCTAATAACAGTTGTTAGGTTCTAGCAACGGTCGTCTAGTAACGGTGACGGTCGTCTATTAGCTGCCGTTCTAGTATTTCCTAAGGTAGGGAGGATGTAAGGAAGGGTAAAAAATAAGGTGGCTATAAATGGGGTAACTTAGTAGGGTATGTATAGGCTATTAGGAATATAGCGGGGACCTAATAGCACTGTATGTCGCGCCTAATAGCACTATATTGCGCGCGCGCGCACCTAAGGTGTCGTATTAGGGGGGGTGTTGCTTAAGGGGTATGTGCATAGGTGTCGCTTTAGGGGGGGGGGGGTGAAAGGGGTATCGCTTAGGGGTATCCTGCTAGGAACCTAATAGGACGATTAAAAAATACTAGTTTCCTATTAGGACCTAATAGAACGATTAGGAAAATCAAAGATCCTAATAGGAGCTTATTAAAACGGTTAGGAAATACTAGTTTCCTATTAAGACCCTAACAGGATAATTAGTAAAATCACAATCCTATTAAGAGCCTGCTAGGAGCCTTCTAGGAGTCTGCTAGGAGCCTATTAGAACGATTAGGACCTTTAGGAAAATCAAAATCCTATTAGGAGGCCTTTAGGATCTTAGCACCCTAATAAAATACTAATGTATATAATATAAAAGATAAACTAAAAATACTAGTAGAGGCTATATACTAGGCAATTAAGAATACTATAGTATAAAATAGTACTTAATATATAGCTTTTCCTATAAGCCTTTAAAGTATAGCTAAAGGAATATATAAAGGAGGTAAAGAAAACCTAGTAGGCCTTCTAGGTATAAAAGGCCTCTTAGTTAATACCTAACTAGATTAATTATAGAGTTATATATAATAAAAAGAAAGAAGTAATTTAGTAAGAGACTAATAAGCTATAGAGGTAGACTATTAAAAAGATAATAAATAACCCTAAAGTAAACAGGAAGCTAAAGACTTTACTATAGTTTTCTTTTATTAGTAGCCTAGGAGAGGTGACTCTATATTATAATAATAAGGAAAAGGCTACGATCCTTATAGAGTAGTTTTTCCTACTACCTATAAGGTAGACCTTAGTAATATACTAGGTTTTATATACCTATAGCTTTAAAGAGGCTTACCCTTAATAAGGCCCTAGGCCTAAAGAAGATTATTAATTAATTTTTTAAGATATATAGGGGGGATCTAGCCCTAGTACTAGCTAAGCTCTTTAGTAGATATATAGTAATTGGATATTACTTAAAACTATTTAAAAACTCTATTATAATAGTCCTCTAAAAAACTATAGAAGCTATCCTATACTATAGTAAAGGCCTACTAGCTAATTATGCTACTTAATACTACTAGGAAGCTATTTAAAAGAATAGTAGCTAGCTAGCTATTTATAATTATAGAAGAGATAAGTATAATATTAGTTAGTTAGATAGAAGTAAGGCTAGGGCGCTTAATATAGATATTGCTAAAGCTACTAACTTAATAAGTATATATAGTATAAAAGAGTAACCTAAACCTAATAGTCTTATTACTTAGCCTTAATACTCTAGGGGCCTTTAACTAAGTCTTTAATAAAAGAATAATCTATAATATAAAGGCCTAAGCTATACCTTACTAGATAGTATAGTTTATAAAGTCCTTCCTTAAGGATTAAATAATAAGGCTCTTAATTAGGGGCTATATAGCATAAATAATATAGATAAACACTAGTGTACCCTAAAGCTTAGCACTATTGCCAATCCTATTCCTCTTTTTTACCTATATACTCTTACTACAGCTATAAAGGGGCACTACTATAGTGTTTAGGTTTATTAATAACTTTAATATACTAATATGTAGTAAAACTATAGAGGAGAACTATTAAGCTTTAAAAGGGGTATATAAAGTATATATAGTATAGGTATACTAGTATAGAGTAGTATTTTCCCCTAAAAAGTATTACCTTATCTACTTTATAAGGAGCTATAAAAAGTTTAATATAAAGGCTATATACGGCTTTATAGAAGGCCTAGTTAGTAATCTATATATATTAGAGGTATAGGTTAACTTAAAGCTTAAATAGGAGCTATGTATTAATATTATTAGGGTAAAGAGAATTACCTAAATAGCCTTATTAACTTAGCTGATAGCTTCTATATAGGGCGCCTCTTTTTAAAAGGTATATATAGTATACTCTACTATAGTTTAGCTAGTAATATTATATAAATATAGTACTTAGTATTTATTTCTAAAGTAGATATAGCCTAAGGAGATAAGTAAAACTAAGCTATATTAGCTAGGTATAGCGTAAAACCTATACCTCTATATTATTATAGGGGTATATAAATTAATACTAATAGTAGTACTAGAGTATAAGATAGTGTTTTTACCGCTCTAGATATACTTAAAAGAGCTTACTATAGCCTATACAGAGAGCATATAAAAGAAGCTAGTAAGAGAGTATATTAAGAGGGAGTATAATACTATATAAGCTATAATAGCCTACTAGATTTAGCCTAATATAAAGCGATTAATATAGCCTACTAGATAGGATAAGTTTAAAAGAATAGTAGCTCCTATTTTAAAAAGATATATATAGCTAATAGACTTATTTAAAGCGCAGTATAGGAAGCTAAGGTATAAGAGGTATTTAAAAAGTAGTAGAAAGGAAGTAGGAAAAATACTAAAGTATACTTACCTACTATATAATAGCCTAGGCTAAGCTATAGAGTAAGGTCTTTAAATATTATATAAGGCCTACTAAAGTAAAGAGTATAATTAATATATTACTTAGAACTAAGTATATAGGGCTTAATAGATATCTCTACTACTAAAAAGTACTAGGGTATATAACTATAGCCTACCTATATAGTAGTATTTTACTCTAGGTATATTAATAGCTAGGTAGAAATATATTATTATACTAGATTATCTTTATATAGAGAGCTATTAAATAAGCTAAAGGCTACTAAGGTAGTTATGACTAGTTTATATAGATAAACCTTTTACTATATTGTTTATACCAATTTAATGGCACGAGTGAGTTAGATCTAGGGGCACGAAATACGTATAGTATTGTATGCTCTTTTAGATAATGGTGACTGTCAATTATATAAAGCAGACTACGTGGTTTATATACTAATGCACCTCCCCCCTAATTAGTTAGTGCTTTATAAGTGCACCAGACGCGTAAGCGAGTAGTTAGTGCACTAAACGCGTAAACGCGTACCTAGTGTACCGAACGTATAAGCACGCGGTTAGTATAATAGGTGCTGTAATTATACACTGGCGGTACTTAAAAAATGAAACCACCTGTATACAGCCTCCGTAATTGCTTTAATAAAACTATAAAACATAAAGGAAAATATATAGGAAATCTCCCCTAAGGTGCCGTTTAGGCTGCCTTCTAAACGGTGCTTTAAGTTGGCTATAAGTCCTGCTTATAGTCCGTAAAGTAAACCGTACGGCCTTTTAACGGGCCGTAGACAAGCCATAAGTCAGATCTTAAGGGCCGCTAAGGCGCTAGTGCTAAGCGAGCCAATGGCGATTTTCCATCCCGGGGATGGAAAATCGTAATTAGTTAATTTAATTACCCTAGCAGAATATAGCAGAATTCGGTAGGTCACGTAAGTCCACTAAGTTCTATTATAGCTTTCCACCGTTTTCTACCTAATAGCTTACGGTCCGTAAAATAGGCCGTATAATAAGCTGTACGGCCTTTTAATGGGCTGTAAGCGTACCGTTAATACTCCATTAGTCCCATTCTACCTATTTTATAACTTTTAGGTTAAGCCTATTTGTGTTAATTAGGGTTTTAAGGGCTTAACACGGCTTTGCCTTAGTTATAGCGTCTACTAGGTTATTTCCGCCGCTAATCTATTTAACCTTTATAATTTTACGTTATTTATAGGCCTAACGTAAGCACATTAGGTTAACTATAAGCCTCTTCTCTTATATTGTACCTAGTTTAACTAGGCAGTTATAGAGGGACTTTAAATTAGTGTATAAAACTAGGGGTAACTGCTCTAGTTATAGAATCTTTTAGACCGTTAATTTAATTGCGGCTGCTATATTAAAGCTATAAGCTAGTATATATAGTTTAGAAGCTAGTACACTGCAGGTTACTTATTTGCACTTAATTAAAGACTAGTGCAGTATATTTGCGTCCTAATTATGGTCCGTAAGTATAATTATAAAGCTAATTTATAATAATAGGTCTTTGTTATTAGTAAAGGAGGCGTTTATAAATACTAGTAAGCTAAGGAAATTCAGGTCTAGTGGTATAAAGGTAAATTCCCTTACTACATTGTTAATTTACTACTAAATGCGCTTATTAAGCTGTTTAATATTTTCCTCTTATAGGTCTATTGCCTAGGCCGCAAAGGATAAATTATAGGCAGATTTAGGTTGACAGACTATAGCAATATAGGCGCCTCTTACACGCTGTGTAGTATATTAGTCCTTTATATTTACGGTCTTACGAGTCTTTTCGCGGGAACTAGTAAGGTCCGTAGGCTTTACTATAATAGGCTTTAGGTTTTAAGCTTAACGTTTCTATATTAGCTTAATTAGGTTGCCCTTTTATATAATTAAGCCTTTATTAAACTTAATTAGAGTCTACTTAGTTAACTACTTTTACGGCTTTACTAAGAACTTTACCTTTTATAGTTTAGTTTCTTTAGCGTCCGCAAAGGTTTAGTCTGCTAGGAAGAGGGTATTGTCTATTTAGAGTTTAATAATACTAAGGCCGTTTAATAGGGTGTATAGAAGGTAGGGGTTATAGGTTAACTATTCCATTTTAAGTTTACTAATATAATGCTAGTGGTATATCTTAAACCAATGGTTTCTGGCTTCTAGTACTCCGTAAAGAGGTTTTATAACCTATAAAATTGTTTCCAGTCATAGGTTAAGCTTACGGAGTAGTCGTATAAAGATGTCCCTACTTAGGTAGGTATTAGACTATATATAGGCTTATAAGATATCCTATAAGTATAGGGCTACGGGCTTGGTTTGCTGTAGTCTAGGTATAAGTGTAAGTATAATCCGTTAACTGACTTATTAAATTATAGGCGATTGCGTAAGGACTAAGTCCTTTCCCTAGTTATTATAAGCTTATATAATAAGCCTTAACTTTTTAAAGGCTTTATTAGTAATAGGGTGCTTAATTTTGTTAATAAAGCGTAAGTTAAATATATGGACGCCTTGCGGAACGTCTTTCTCTATTATAACTACAAAGACGCCCTTCTTAAGTAGTCCGTTAATCTCTTTACGTTATAAGTCTGTAAAAGGGGTTTCCTATACTAAAACTAATATATCTGTAGGCGGAGATTACCTTACGGATATTCCTATAGAGGTTAGGTAATTCTTTATTATGGGGTTCTTGGTTATAGGGTGCTTTTAGGGGCGTCCTCGGCTACGCTTTATAGTAGGTTTAGTAGGTTTAGTGGGTTTTTAGGGGACTTCTAAGGTAGGTAAGGGTGCTTCCAGTTTATCTAATTTAGTAGTTGCTTTTAGTTTGTCTGGTTTGGCGGTTACTTCTAGTTTATCTAGCTTAATATTATAGGTGTTTTCGGGCCGAAAGTAGGGTTTTACAGACGTGCTCCTAAAGCTGGTTAGTCCGCTAGGGAGTTATACATAACACGTTTCATTTTCTACGGCTAATAAACGGTAAGGTCCCGTCTAATTACCGCTTTTACGCCATATAAGGACTTTAGAATTAAGCGGGAGGTTATACACTAAGGTTGTGTTTAGTCTGTTGCGGTAATATAGGGCGCTATTAACTGCTTGTTTGGCCCGTAATTTAACTATTTTGCCCATTACCTTCCGTATTACAGCTGCTTATTCCGTAATAGATAGGGTAGGAGGGCCTAGGTTACTTATCCTTAGGTAGGCTCTATAGACTAAAAGGGTGGGTACTAGTCCGTCCGGGCTAGCGGTATTGTTAACGGCTTTTACGGCTATCTATAGAGCTAGTTCCTTTTAGATGTCCTTATATTTGTTTATAATAATCTAGTAAGCTCTCTATAAGGCTAGGTAAGCTCGCTTAATAAGCCTAATAAACTAATACGCCTTAACTAGAACAGCTTTTATTAATATAGCCATAGCCGTAGTATACTGCTAGAATTCCTTACTAATAAAGTTCCTACTAGCGTCGTGGGTAATATACTACGGAGGTCTAACGTATGTGTTAATCTAGCAGGTCTATAAAATATCCTATATATGCTTTATGGATATATTTTATAACTAGCAGGCGGCTTAATAACGGGTTACCTTATTAATTATATATAGTACTAGGCTGCTGTTAATATATATAATATCTACGTATACTAAGTAGTTAAAGTTAAGATCCTTATAAAGGGTGAACTTAAATCGGCCTGGGGAACGTCTGTATTTCTAGTAGTAGGAGCAGTATTTAGTTAGGTAGTTAATTGCCTTTCTATTAACGTCGTCGTATTTAAAGCGTTTAAGGACTCTATATAGCTTTTCAGCTAACGGGTGGCCAAAACGGTAGTATAGGCGGTGGATTTCTGTACTAGTGAGGTAGCATAGGTTATAGTTAAAAGATTCCTAAATATACGTCTGTAGAGTCTCTCCCTATATAAGGAACGGGTGTCTAAATTGTTATATAATTGGTAAGGTAATATGCTTGCTTTTTAGGGTAGTTATAGGGCCTATTAGGGTGTCCGTAATATTATTGTAGTATACCTATAACCTATCCATGTCTGCAAGATAAAGTAAGAAGGGAGTGTCCGCTTTTACTATATGGAAGTTAACTAGGCTAATTAGAGTCTTAACTTTAACTGATTTAATTAATGTGGTTGAGCCGATGCCAAATTAGACATTTACGGCCCTAGTTTACATAATATTAATATCCGTATTGTTATTTATGGTGGTCCTATATATAAGGCATTGTCTATAGCCTATAGTAGACTTCTTAAAGGCACTTATATTAATTATAACACTATAGAATTTCTTAGGGGTATAGTGTTTTATAGTAATATATATAAATAGGTCCTATTTATAATCTATAATGTTTATAATAGGGGTACTTACGGAATAGTTTTTAGGTGTAACTAAGTGTATAAAGAAACGGTTGGCTAATACGGTTGTAATATTAAAGGCTTAGCTGTCCGTAAAAGGTCTAAAAGTAATTAGGAATATCTCTAAGGTCTCTTATTCCTAAGTATTTAAATTAAAGTTAATTATAAGGGCTTCTATTAACTTATTAAGGGGCTCTTCTACTTCCTTTCCTTTATATTCTAAAATGAACTAGTTAATATAGCTATTAAGTCTCTTCTTGGACTTGTTACGTTCTTCCTAGATATACTTTATAAACTAATATCCTTTCTTACCGCACACAAAGCACTTCTGGTTAGTTTATCTGTAGGGGTATATTTTTATACGGGGGTTACTGTAGGGGTTATAGGTAGGACTTAGTCGGTACAGGTGCTGCTAGCAGTAGCGGCGGTCCGTAAAGTAGACGTCTAAGTCTGGTTATAGATATTAAATATCCGTAATAAAGGCTTAAGTGCTGCCTAGTGGGTTTAAGACTTTATACATTATAATAGAGGAGCGTAGATTATTAATAAGGCCAGCTAAGGTATCTATAGGCTTGTAGTAGGCGTACTTATAGGGCTCTACTTCCTAGTAGGCCGTAATAAGTTTATTATACAGGAAGTTGTCTATTTGAAGTTTAGCATTAAGGCCGTGCTATAGGTGCTAGAGGCCTTTAATAAGAATTTATAGGCACTCTATAGTTAATTTTTTAGTATTCTTGTTAATTACGGTCCGTAGCTTAGTCGTATTCTATTAGGTAAGGATATTACGCTTATATTCCGGTCCTTTAAAGTAATTACAGGTAGCTTTGCATAGCTTATTAAAGGGAACACTATAGGGGTTACTTTTAAGGTTGGTGTAGTAGTAGTTAAGTGCTAGGCCGCGCAGTATAGTAGAGTAGGCTTAGCTAAATTCCTATTTAGGAATATTAGCCTTCTGGTAGAGGTCTGTAAAGATAGTTAGTTTAAAGTTAAAGTTATCATTTTTACTGCTGTACTTAGATTCGTCGGTGTAGAGCTTAGCTAGGTTAGCTAGCTCCTTGCCATAGGTTTTTACTTAGGTAGTTTACGAATCTATAACTTAAGTAACGGAAGGGGTTTAGTCCGTATTTTAGTTTACGGGGGTATTACGGTCCGTAATTTGGGTTATAGTAGTATTATAGTCCGTAACTTGGGTATTGGGTATACTTTAGCTAGTAAGATTAATTCTAATACTACTTAGGTTTGTGGAACAAATTTGGTTAAATAGGTCAGCTATAAGGCTAGAGATTTTATTAAGTTTAAAGGAGGTAAAGAGGTTGCTGGTTTTAATATAATTTAAGATCTGCTCTTTAGTCCATTTTATTTAGTCCTTCTTATATAGTATATTACATAGAGACCGTGTAATAGTAACTCGTTTGTCCCTTTTAACCCATACGCCTTAGTAATATAAAAGGGTTCGTAGGTTACGGATAGTAGTAGGGTTATAAGCCTTAAAAATAGCTTCCGTAAAGTCCGTAAAGTCTTCCTTATATTACTCCTATAGGTCGTTATTTATAAGCTTAAAATATCCGTATTTAAGGATTTTATATTTAATATAGTTATTAACGTTAGTTATAGATATAAGGTTAACTCCTTAGCTCCATTTCTCTTAACCTTTATTAATTTACTTACTTATATCTGCTATACTATATAGTGTAGTACATAGCGGGTGGAAAAGGTCTTATAGTGGTCCGTAAAGGCGGTTAATAGGTCCGTAACGGTTTATAGGAGGGTAGGGGGTTTCTGTAAGGTCTTATAACGGTCCGTAAAGGTAATTAGTAGGTCTATAGTAGTTTGCAAGAGGGTAGGGGGTTCCGTAAAGGTCTATATTTGTGTTTATAAACTTTTAGTAAACCGTACTAAGACTTAAATAAGTATATAGAGTTAGTAATAGTCCGTAATCCCCAACTTCCAACCTTCTAGTAGGTCGTACTAGGAGTCTAAACGGGTGGTTGCTGTCAAGTATTGCTTGGGGGGAGGTGTTAAGTAATTGCTAATCTGTGCGCGCTTACTAATTAGTGTTTATACTAATTTAATAGTATAAGTGAGTTAGATCTAGGGGCACGAAATACGTATAGTATTGTATACTCTTTTAGATAATAGTAACTGTTGATTATATAAAGCAGACTATGTGGTCTATATACTGATGCACCTCCCCCCTAATTAGTTAGTGCTTTATAAGTACACCAGACGCGTAAGCGAGTGGTTAGTGCATTAAACGCGTAAACACGTACCTGGTGTACTAAACGCGTAAGCACATAGTTGGTACAATAGGTGCTGTAATTATATATATATATTTTATTAGCTAAAGAGTTAGCTAAAGCAAAGAGAGAAGGCTAAGAAGTATTTTAAGAGAAAGAGGACTATAGAGGAACCTAATCCTAAGAAGAAAAAGAGTAAAAATAAAAGGTAATAGCCCTACTAGGCTTATATAAATACCTCTAAACTAAAGCTTATAGTTTACTATTATATAAAGAAGAGGAAAGGGGGCTACTAGGGCCTATATAAATTTTTTAATAAATAGTAATATATAGCAATACATAGTGGAATAGTATAGGTATAGTAAAATTTAATAAAATTTAGTAAATAATATACCCTAATACTATTATAGTTATAAAGCTATATATAATAATATAGATAGTAATATATATAGTATATATTAAATTCCTAAAACCTACTATTTATCCACCTCCTTATTACTAACCTTATATATAACTAGCCTATACCCTACCTAGATAATTAGAGCAGCTAGGAATAGAACTTAGGCCCTAGTTATATACCCCTAGATAAACCTAAAAGTATATATTAAATCCCCCCCCCCTATACCTAAGGAGATACCTATTTATTTTTAGTAGTTACTAATTAAAAAAAGGCTATATAGGCTATATAATAGTAAAAGAAGAGGTTTTATCCGCCCTAGCTATATGCTTTCCCTTTTATATATATATAGACCTACATAGACCCTAATAGGAGCCGTAATAGCGTAATTAAATATCTTCTTATTATTATAGCCTTAAGTAAAGTATATATAATATATAAGGGCTTTATAGATAATATATAAAGGTATTTATATATATTAGGAGTAAGATAAGCAGTCGTTATGTGTTGCCGTGGCACTAGCGTGGCGAGGAGCCTTAAGCTCCTCGCCCTCCCTTATTCTAACAACAAGCTTTTTAACCAACATCACTGTAACTCCTCGAGTAGTCGTTAACGTAGTTGACCAGGAAGCGAGCTACCCCACGTAGCGAGCCACACAAGAATATTCCTACCATTTTTTATTTCATAGCAAATTACACCAAAATTAAAAAGCCTTAGCATATTATAAGATGCCAAATCAATCCTTGCCCTCTTGCGAAGCCAAGACTACTATATAAAATATTATACAATATCTTCCTTCTAGTATTAAGCCGTCGATTCGCAAGGCCTTTAGCGCCCACGGAGCACCTAGATCTACCGTTAGACATCGTTTTACTGGCCATCTCCTATAACACAAAGCTTACCCAGGTTTATTATATCCTTTATAAGAACAGCAAATTATTAAATAGATCTATAAATGTTAATCCTAGGGCCTTCCGTTAAAGATTACTATGCTTTTAGAAATAGCTTATTCCCTTTTAGGAAAAGGCTAAACTATAGGTAAGCATTAGGGGCAAAGGTTCGTTTAACGCCACGGTCTTAGTACTATATTAAGTCATTAGCTCAATTACTAAAGAGCTTAAAATAACGATCCAGTAGTTATATGTAATTGGTTTACGTTCTTTTATATTATTTATAAGCGATATTAAGTTAAGCATTTAAAATTTATTAGCAACTTTAACGAAAAGGGGGTAATGCTAGGCCTTGCAGCGGTAGCCTAGGTAATTATATCAGGTAAAATATATAGGGAGAGGTTAAAAAATCGAATAGTTATACAGCTAGGCTCTTATAAGTTAGTACCTATTATTAAGACAACTTCCGCCAATGGCTCTCTACTACCTACCTTCTTAATTTAGAAGGCGTAAACCTACCTAGAAGAATAGTATTAAATTAGTAAGTAAAATAAGGGCCTTCGCAGATATACATACGCCACTTCCCCTAGTGGGTAGACGGATAACTCCTTAGGTCTATATTATATTAAACATTATAATAAATATACAAGACACCTTATAGAAGATTCCGACGGTAAAATATAGTAATATCGCCTACTTTTAATAGATAATTATTCGAGCTACCTTACCTAGCAATTTATTAAGTATGCGCTTGCGCATAAGATTGTCTTAGTAACGTAATCCACCCCCAAGCTGGCCATACCCCCAAGCTGGCCACTTCAAAACTCACTAAAATCATACTTTAATATCTTAACAACCACTAAATAATAAATTCTAATAATTTAGATTTGGACTTTTATATACATTCTACAGCTTCTATTAAAGTTGCATAGTAATTAGTTTAGTGGATTTCTTGATATAGGAATTCGTAGTAATGTAGGTTTA
>Ga0307515_10002719_pt1 | contig 37833 bp, 39 predicted proteins | sample 17_EM_MG_FD_194513 | JGI IMG/M metagenome (GOLD analysis project Ga0307515, IMG submission 194513) | Populus trichocarpa ectomycorrhiza microbial communities from riparian zone in the Pacific Northwest, United States - 17_EM | ecosystem: Host-associated > Plants > Roots > Unclassified | place... | reverse complement strand
GGGTAGAGGCTGAAGACCGACACCATCATTGATTCTGAGCGTAGAGAGGGTAACCTCATGGGCATCTCGGAACGTTTGCATTTGTACCAGAACGACCCAGGTGACGGGGGGATAATCAGAATTGTTGAAATGAACTGTGGCGACTCTCCGGAAAACTTCAGCTTCAAATGGCGGGCGGGGGGCCATCTGCATTTGGCTTCAGGCACTTTTGTTTCCACTCCCTTATGTGTGGTGATCTTTCCCCCTCGAGTCCAATACATTTCAAGATTTACGCACAAATATGTTATGTACACGTCTATACAATTTCTTCTGTTGTAAATCCACAACTTGAAGAACCAGTGTTTCAAAGCCTTCTGGTGGGTTTACCAACCCAGGGCCGGCCTCCGCTGAGTCGGCTGTACCGATCGTTCCATTCTTCAATTCCCGTGACGAACGGAAGCACAAGCGTACTGAGTGAGCCTCCATATTTTTGTCGAAAAAGGAGACCGTCGTCTAAGGCTCGAGCGTTCACACAACGCGTGGTGCCTGACACCCGTTATGAACTTGGAAAATAATCCACCGTGACCATGGAAGGTCGCTCACGTAAATAATGGGGCTCATCCAGATACTTGAGGAGCCTACGTACAAGGTATGAGATTCCCGGTGAATGTTACCGGCGGTTATTCTGCCAAATCCCATGTGAATGGAGAACCCCACAGACCTCTGGACTGCGTAAGGCCGCCCATCTCCTCTATGTACGCACAGGTTTGTCTTCAGGCCCTCATTGGATCTGGGGGAAGCTTGGCGTGCCAACGAGTACACGGTGGAAGCACACAAGTCGGAGTTCCTGTAGCACCGGCAAACGGTGTGTTCCCCGACCAGGCATTGATAGATTGTTAGGCAAGCGATGTTCTATATTGCGCCAGGAAGAACAGACGAAACAACACTGTCATAGCCACTCATCGGTGACAGGACAGAATCATATTCTACAAATCTCCAAAGACCCCTTGACCCGAAGCGTCCACGGGCGCGAGTTGGGTCTCAACCCATACACAGCACCGAACGCGACCACAGAATCAATCCAAGGAGAGGCTTGGGGAGGGAAAGCGATCGCAAACGGGTGAAACCCACAAGAGGGTCGGGTGCCCGAGTCCTGCGCCGCCACAGAAGGTTAAAGTCAAAGGTGAGGGGGAGGAAAAGAGATAGACCCAATCGCACTCCCATCTCGCAACAACGACGGAGGTTCCCCGGAAGGATACGAGTCCGACGCGCTACAGTATCTCGTTGTCCACAAGTCCGGCAGCCAAACATGAACACCGGTGAATCAGCTCGTTTGATTGTGATGGGAGAGATGCGACCACAAGGGATCGATAGAATCATTAGCCAGCTTAGGGCTGCAGGGAAGATTGATGTTGCATCATCTTCGTAAGTATGTACAGACGATCATGGGACAACGCGGGCGGCTCGGTCGAGCGGATTGATCCACCAATAATTGAAGGACAGAGAGATCAACCGGACAGAAACACATGAAGTGCAGACACCAGTTCTTCCGAGACATTACAGTGACCTACTTGTCGAGGCCCTGAATTCTTCGGCGCGAGTACAGGTCATAAGCCCCGAGGTTTTGATGGGGTGGATAGCCAATAAGAGAACCAGAGGCGAACGAAACCTGCTTCTCATTCAATCAAGCAACTCCGCAAAAATTTCAAAGCTCCTCGCGGTCACACGGCCGGGTGGAACTGGTCTTGATTCAGGCTATGATAAACCTGGTAACACGGACACAAACATAGCGACTGGACCCTGGCTGAGGATCAAATCCGCAGAGAATTGAAAATGAAGAAAAGCACAAGCTTTCAGGGAGAGCGGCGTGGAGTGATCAGGGGAACTGACAGAGAACAGCAGTGCACTGCCGCGCTAACCTATCGTAGGATCAAAGGACATAATGAATGAACGAATACCTGATATTGACAGAAACCGGAACAAGTTGGAGGAAGTCTGGGCGGGTTTATTGTATGATAAGGCAAAGCGAAGACGCACAAGATAATCATCAGACAACCACAGTGGTGGACCGTCGTCATCACACGACGAACGCGGCCTGGCTCTGTGACCTGTGGGAAGTACTCAAGGTCATCTATCACTCGTAAAGTGATTACCCCCCGGGGAAAATTGGGTGGTGAGAGGAAGGGGGAAGTACATGGCTGGAGGAGGACAACGAAAACTTCGGATCGCCTCGTTCTGATGTTGGTTGTCAGGGGAGAGAGAGGGATGGTTAGAGAATCCAGCCCCGGCAGAAGCAGATGACGAACGATTGGGCGGCCGCAGCGTCATCGTGATTCCTTACCACAAAACAAAAACCCTCGGACAATGGTTTACGGCAATCCAACAGGTAGCCGGGACGGAAATCACCGTGGGAGGGCGTGCGGAGGAAAGACCAACGTGGGGCGCCTCAGGGTTTGGAGGGATCGGATCAAAATCGCAGAGTCTGTGGCGTAGCGAAAGATCCGGAAAGGGGGAGTCATCTTGGTTGAATAAAGGACCTCAAAAACCCACAGGGGGGGTGATGATGGGTTGGGCAAACGCCTGAAGCATCGGCAACAGTCGTCGGATGGCTCTCGCAAACCGGAAGGACGGTGTCCCCAGGTCCGCATCGGAACTAGGAAAAGGAAGTGAGTGGGAAAGGACAACTAGCACCGCCGACTCACAATCTCCACCCCAGGTCTGATGCGCGGATCGTAGGTGCGCAGAGCGGCGGGAAGGACATAATGAAAAATTGATTTCACGACGTATTGAACGATGACGAGAATTTGGGAATAAATTGGATCGTCCCCTAACCTCGACGAGGGAAGTGACCGAGGACTGAATGGGATCTCCCAGAATTCAAGGGGTTTAAAGCCCCAAACGCGCGAGATTCAGTCGCTTAAATCTGCCTCCCATGGCCTAATCATGGAGCGAGACCTTGGTCAGGGTGCAGATGTCCACCGCATCCTCCAAACATCAGTCATCAGCGTCGACCGAAGTAAGAAGTGCTAAAAGGAGCCGAAGGCGAAAAGAAGAACAGACGCTTCTGATGCGGCCCGCCACAGCTGGGACCAGCCCATGGGGCCTCAGCTGTGGGTGTGGTTTGGTCGCAGAGATGAAGGCGAGGGCTTACTCATGGCGAAGTTTGGGTGTTTCCTTCTGTCGGACGATCAGAGCTCTCTCACTCAAACCCAGACTCGTATCTACTACAGAGAGGCTCAGGGATGACGTCCGTCTTACTTCTCATAGTAGACGCCCGGATGTCTTTGCGGAAGCAAACGACGTTCCCCTGCGGTGTCAGGAGTCCCCAGATTCAGATCTCAGTACCCCATTTCCTTCCTTCCCACGTGGCGATGTACGATTTATTTATTTTCATCTCCAGCGACGATGCCTCCGTCAATTCAGCTTCCGACTCCCGAAGTTCCGCGACGCCTTCGGTCCAACCCTCGTCCATTCCTCGAAAACCTTACCCTTTCTTCGTTCCTTCTTTCACTCGGTGGAGGGTATGTGCATAACATTTCATCTCGCATTTTGTACATAGAATCCTTCCCCAGGAAATAATAGGCAGAAGAATGGGGGTTCAGATCACGTAAAAAGACATGGCTACAAGATACACTGATAATCAAATGAGAACACGCACGATGTGGCAGAAACGCTTGGAGTAAGATCAAGTCGAAGGAGAAAACAACGGGGTGTGTGGAAAGCAAGGTGGACAAACGTTCGAGAGGGCAAAAAGGAACGGGGAAAGAGACGTAAGGTGACTGAGGAATCGAGTCTATCCGTGAGGCACCGATAAATAACGACACACGCAATTTCACCAAAGGCGACAGGTTCCTATAGAGAAGAAGAGAAGGGAGAGGGGGGATAAAGGGTAGGATAGAATGGGTGGGTGTGGTGCCCCAACCAGGGAGTGACCAGCGTCCAGAGTGAAATCGACAACGACGCGAGGGGAGAAATGTCTAAAGGTTTTCTCAGATCGCCTGCGCTGGTCGTTTGCGGTGGAATTTTTTGTGGCGTCCGTCTATTTTCTGTCCCACTGGCCGTAATTGCCTCCTACGCCGATTTCACCAACGGCTGGTCGAGGCAGATCGTATGTCAGTTCTGGTGGTGTCAACAGCCTGTCTCCCCCACCAGCCGTACCTGTGGATGTCGAGGATGTTGTACTAGGTGGGCTTGGGAAGTAGCCGCTGCTGGTGTTGGTCGAAGACGGACTGTTCAGCGGGCCGCTTCCAGAAGACGGCGGATAAAAGGCACTCGTCAATGTCGGGAGATAGTTACCACCATTTCCCGACTGGGAGTTTGGCCCTGAGGACCAGGGGCGGTGGGGTACTCCACTCCCACCCCCCGAAGAGTTCCCATTTCCAACAGAATTCAGTGGTGGAAGAGGAAGTTGTGTCTGTAGCATCCCAGGTGACGACCCATGCGTGGGGAAGGACGACTTGACCGTCGGCAACGCAGTCGTCGTGTACGATCGTTCCCTGTGCCCATTGTGATTGTGGGAAGAAAAGTGGACGGGGATGGGGGGAAGCACCGACGACGAGGACCAGTGGGAAGAGGAGGCAGGGGTCGTGGTGGCCGTCGACGAACTTGACGAATAACCAGACGCACCAGTGTGGGGACTACCCGACGCGCGATCGTTCCAGTATCCGCTGTGGGACGACTGGGACGACTGATAACCGTTCCCGGACATGTGACTCTGCGAGAGAGGGAGCGAAGGTTGCTCGTGTGGGGAATAGAGCGGAGCAGAGCGAAGAGAGGGCACATGAGAGTTGGAGGACCCATGCGGGAACGTGAGCGACCCTTGAAGTGAAGAGCGGTGAGAGGGGTAATCGCTGCTGGGTTGATGACGCGATTGCGGGTACGGGTAGCTGGAGTAAGAACCATGAGAGTGAAGAGTTGACGAATTGTTGTGTGAAAACATTCCGTCAAGGCCGGCGGGTGAAAGTTCTGAATTTTGTCCGTTAAATGAATAATGTGAGGGTTGTCGGCCATCTAAACCGTCACCTTCAACGGGAGACGGATCTCCACCCGAGATATCATCCGGGTCTGTCATGGACAGGGCGCCGGTGTCATTCTTTCTTCTCTTGCGAGAGTTGTTTGGACGACGACGATAGACGTAATCGGGGTATTTTGAGTTGAAAGTGTCCTTGAGACACTTGGCTCGATCCAAATAAAACTGCTTTTGAGACTGCGGTGGGCGGAAGCATACAATCAGTCCATATAAAAACTTCGATCAGGAACGAATTCATGTAAGCGAGAAGTGGCTTACAATGTCCATCGCGTTCCACTCCTTGCTGAGAATCTTGCTAATCTCGCCGGTGCGCATCATTTGGTTGGCGGCAGATACCTCTGGCCTGCGTTTTCGAGCGAAAATCATGAAGGCATTCATGGGACGCTTTGGCGTCCCGTCTGCGTTAAGAGACTGGGTAATCAGAGAATCAGCGAAGGTGGAGCCATCCTTGTGGTCTGTCGGAATACGGTCTGTTGAGCAAAGCGAGAATTCTGAGCAGAGTCACTGGAAACTGACCGCTGGAGTGAGCCGACTTGAGCTCGGACGGGAATGCGTAAGGAGAGTAGCTTGAGTTGGGACTGGTGTTATCTGAAGGTTCCTTGAGTGGCATGCGCAAGAGATCGTTGGAATGGTTGTCCATAGAGAGATCCGCGGCAGCGGGTGTACCGTGAGAGTACCGGCTCATTGGCTCGTTCGATTGAACGGCGGTTTTCAGTGCGGTGAAGACGGGGGCGATTGTACAGGAGAAGAGAGAGGCGAATTGGACTCGTCAGAAGAGCCTGGATGGTGCGAGGGGAGGGAGGAGGGAGGAGGAGAAGTTGGGTTGTGGGAAAGTGGGAAGTTAGACGCGACGGGACGACGTCTCTTTGTATCTCGCGGACGAGAGGAGGAAGTGGAGGAGAGAGGAAATTGAATTTATTATTTTTTATTATTTGTCCGTAATCGCCGTGTCCCGGGGTCTGTTTAATTCAAATCATCGCCCCAGATCTTTGGCGTGACCCCCTCCCCTCGGTCATCATTTTCCATTTCCGTTCGGCGATGATCATTTTCCTTTTTCTATTTTCTATTTATTTATTTATTTATTTCGATTCGATCGACGACCCTGGTAACAAACTCTTGCAATGGTCCCGTCTCGCTTCGTTTGCTTCCGCTGCCATGTCTCATCTCCTCATCCTCGCAACGTTGGCTGTAGCACATCGTAGTCTATTCCAGAATATACGTTCTTCCACTCTTTTTTTTTTCTCTTCGCTCTTTCTCCTCTTTCCCCCCGGCGTAACCTTAGGTCGCCGTAGAATTGCGCGCAACACACAGCTTTGTCTCGCCCTGAAAGGCCATAGTGCCATTGTGTCTCACATCTCATCATCCTATCAATCAACATATAACACGAGGACTCGCACCTCCCCCACGCGATCTTCATAACCCGCCCGTCTCGTTTTGCAGAGCGTTCCGTTTACTGGCTATATCAGATTAACATCCTCAAAGACCGCGCAGCCCAAAACCTTACCAGGCATCCCCTCAGCGCGTGTTCTCAGATCCAGCAAACACAACAGTGCGCCAATTCGCACCACACATCAGTACAGGTCCCAGCGGTGTCCCATCCCATCTGTCGCCGTCATTCTCGTCTTCGCTTTGTCCCTGCGGAACCTTCCTATCCAATCGTCCATCTATTCGCGTTTTTGACGACCCCCCTTCTCCCTGAGGCAGTCCACGGTTTCTTGATCGTCTCAGTGAACTTCGTGCGCCAATCCTTCCGAGCTCAGCACCGAACAACTAGCGCCTTTCTCAATTCGTCGATCCCATCTTGCTCTCCCTGTATTCAGACCGATCTCTTTCAATAGGTTAGAAAAGTCTCAATCAACGCAAACAGGCCACCTCGAAGCAGACTTTTGTACGTACGATTCCACGCCATCCTGCCCCAGCAACCAAACCAGCGCAAGCCATGACCTCGGAGAGTGGGCGGCGATAAATGAAGGTGTGACCTGCCGAATTGACCCAAGCCACGGCGTATACTCACGCCTCAAGGCCAGAACAAGCCCGCTACTGCGACAACCACCGGGGGGAGCCAGGGTAGACACGTAAAAATCATCTCAAGTTTCCGATTTGACTGTCGCAGATCGAGCCGGCGTTAATCTCCCTCATCCACTTTGAGCTGGTTGTGTTTAATGAACGGCGAAGGACATAAATATGACATACGCTCGTCCCGAACACGTTCATATCCGAGCCCTGTAGATAAGTTTCAATGTCAGAGCAAGAGATCCAAACGATGACGCTGACGCCTTTCGATTTAACACTTACCCAGCGACATACAACACTCGACTAGCCATTCAAAAGTAAGCCCGACCTCCTCACTCCATGTTTTTGCAGTATGTCAGGTGCATGTTCCCTTTGAAACCCCACCAGCCATATTACCCTGCGTAGGCGCGGATAATCCCAGACCTAGACCATTACCCCAATCCGCAGCTCCTCCAAGAAGCGGTGGCCAGTGGATCGAACTGGCCAGGACCCAGTGCATCCATAACGATCCTTTGAGCACGAAAAGTCGCCTAGATCCACACCAGACAACGGGGGTTGTGCATCTCTCAGAAAGGCGGAAATGATTGAGCCTGCTTCCTTCCCAAGAAATGAAAGAAAAAAGTCGGTGAAAATGTCCCGCAAGGTCCGGAAACGCGGGCCACCTCCACGATGCTTCATGACCGCTGTCTGCCTCCATGCCAAATCCTGGCGAGCACCTTCCGGACTAAGCGGATGAAAAACGTGATGGGGTCCCAAGGAGAGATAGTGGCCTGATCTTGGATGCCTCGAGGAGCGAGAGGGGATCAGAAATCATTATCAGAAGAACCGCCACGAGACCCGCCTGGGCAAGCAGGGGGACATGGTGAGTGCTTCTGGAGCCTGAGGGGTTGGGGTAAAATCTTAGATCACTGTTTGCCACTGCGTGCCCGGGTATACTATCATGGATAGTCTCGAAAGTAGAACGCAGGGGAAGGAGTCACGCTGGGATGTCGTTCCGATGATGCAGACGCCCGAGATCACAGGAATCCAAGTAAACGATCCAAACGGATTTACTTTCTCTGGATGAGGTGGAACGCAGGGAGCCAGATCACGGTCTTCGCGCCCTGGGACATGGACGGGTGTATTACGTCCGAGCGGTCCTGGCAAGCCCCGAAACAACGAGAGACCGACGGCCGCAAGGTATTTCCGATGGCATCGGTCCGCACTCCACATTCGACGATAATCACTGGGTTTGGTGAAGCTGTCGTTGCTCCTTTCCAGGGCTAACTACCCCACATTTTAGCGCAGTGACCAGACCCCACATGAACGGAACGTAGATGTGAGGTTTAATGAAGGAAACCGGGGGTGTGGTTAAAGAACCGGTTAGAGCCGCAATCATCAGAGACGAGCACGCGGATGGTGGGTCGAAGAAGGTGGAGGGAAGAGCGAGAAAATATCCAATCGAGACACGAGGATTTTGGAGGTGAGGGAGATGCCCGGGAATGTGAAACTCTTACCAACTCTGTCCTACGCGCTTTACCCGGTTCGTTTCGTAACTTTCCGTTATGGGTGTTGCTTGTTTCGCTCCCACTAACTGGGACCAGGACGCCCATAACCTGCCATCACTTCTGGTTCCTACCATAATGCCACCGGTCCACTTACGTTCGCCCTTCCCCCCGCGATTTTGCCCCTCTTCCTGCTGCGATCCTTATTTCCGAAACCCGGTGACTCCAGCGGAGATAGGGCGCTGGAAAGCAATCCTGCTCTTGCCAAGGGTCGAACAGCTCCTTGTTCCATCTTGTTCCATCTCTAGGTCAAGTTCTGCACACCGCACTTCGTCTGACGGCGGGGGCGGTGGAAATGTCACCGACGGCGACACGGTTTGCTTGGGAGTCGCTGAGCTTGAAAGCAGCAAGATAACATCTCAAAAAGCCGCGAATTCGGAAGGTTGACACTTCTCAGCTTACGGAGGCAATATTTGACACTCCCCCTTCTGATCTGCCGGTCTCTTCTTACGTCTTCAACAGTTTTCGCATGATTTTGGAGTTTCAGTTCAGGGCACCTCGTTTCTGCCATGGCTTCGGCATCCCCCTCGGGAAACGTTCCCTTGCATGACCTCCTTCGGCCGCAACTTTGTTTCCGCCTGTGAGCAATCACAGGTGACACGGGACAACGCTTTCTTAATTTGATTTCGGTCATTGATAGCGTTTCGTATAACCCGACACTGATACGGCACAGCAACCCTCGAATCCTTCCCTGACGGCGCGTGTCCAAATTCCCGACCTCTCTTGGGTGACGGCTGTCGATAAACAGTCCCCAACCCATCGCCTCGTCGTTCACGGTGTCTGCCCACATCTTTGATACGGCGAAGGTCTGATATCTTCTAGGTCCGTTTAGGATCTCACGTCGAGGTTCTCCATCAACACCCGGTCACCAGCTGGTTGGGGTCCCTTGTTTGGACAGGGCAAAACCCTTGTAGTGGCGGAAGTACGCCTGGCGCGCACATGTGATACGAAAGCCACTCCACGCGCACCCACCACCCCAACCCTGGGACCACTGAGGTTCGAACGCCAAGTCAGCAAACGTAAAATCCGGATGACCTCTACCGCATGTTGAGTCCATAACATGTCAACGTCGTAGGCGTATGTCAACCAACTCAAACGATAAAAGAATAACCTTCCATTCCACCTCTAATTTATATTGTGTATCGCTTATCCGTTCGTAAAAACGGGAATATAACCCGCTGTGTTTTAATGCTGCAGCTCACGATCGAATCTGAACGAAGCCAATTCTACGGATTTTGAACAACCGCGTAGATTCGAGGAAATCATAAGTTGTACATAACGGTGCGTCGTTCACCGCCCCAGGACCATGCACTCGGACTCTTTAATTCAGTCAGATGATCACCGGCCTATCCCTCGTGCTGGAGTGGACCACCATGGCCACATCCATCCCATTCAAGGTCAAGACCGCATCGCGGTTTGTATGTAAAAAACGCTTGCCCTGAGCATCTCGTCCACCCAATTCGCACTATCGATCCATGGGCCAGTCTGGAACACGGAGCCCCTCGTTGATATCTCATGCAAAACCGCCCTCGTAGTAAAGATCGCGATGTCCCTCATTCGGATGTTCTACCGACCGGGAGCTCCCTGGCATCATCCAATGAAGGAAGCGGATAAACGATTGAGGAACACTAGTGCCTCCCTCCATTGGTGCTTTCGTGTACGTGTGGCCGCTATTTCTCGTCATTTTTTCGCCTTTGTTGGTTTCCAAGAGTTGCAAACCATCGATATTTATTTCCCTGAACTCGCTGTTCGGACACCAGAATCATAAACTCCGACGCTCCGCGGTTCAGACTTGTGAGTTCCCCATTTCAGGCTCCGATAGCGGACCGCTACGGGAGCTGTCCAAGAAAGAGGTTTCAATCAGTGTGTCAAGCGCTGCACGTGAGAAACGTTCATCAGCTAAAGTAGCGCAAACGACCAAAATGTATTGATTATGTCGCGTGTTTTGGTGGCAATATCCGTTAGCACACCCTAGCCAGGGACCGAACGAGGATGGATTTTCGGGTTGAAGGCTGGAGCCGGCTATAGCTGAGAGCGGGGCAGAACCATGATGAGCTAGAACACCTTGAATCCAACCCTTATGTCAGGACCACGGCGGGAGTTCTCGGGATTACGGAAATGCGGCCCCTTCTCGTGGAAACTCGTGGGTTAACCTCGCCGAATGTCACCCAAGAGAACCCAGGTTGACCTGGAGCCAGGGTCGCAGAGATTCTTGGACGGAAATCCGCGTCGGAAATACTGGCACGGGGAGATCTTTTACGCGCTCATAAAAAGCTGCTTCGGGGACGACGCGAACGTCGCGCTGGATTGATGCCTCATGGGGACACCAAAATCTGCTATATTGGTGAGATCGAACCACTTTTCCAGTCAAAATAACGCCGTACCAAAGCTGAGTCGTTGTCGCAACAAGCAAACAAAATTGACAGGTCTACCAGGCCCCTAATCGGTTAAACCGTCAGTGGGAGACGGAGTTCTCCGAGCGTGAATTGCATCAGGGGTTGAGACGCTTGTGAGAAGGCCAACAACGTAACTGATCTCCCGTTTGAAAGGGGGCGCTACAGCGTGAGGTAGAAGTTTCCTAGCTGACAGTCGTGAAGTGTCAGGTTACACGGGAAGACCTTCCAATCGGAATACCACGGCGCGACGGGTACAGAACACCTCTATCAGCATTTCATACGCAAGTGAGCTTTTCCAACTCGTACGCTCATTGGAGTTTATTGAAAACTTTTCAACTTCGTGATCCGGGTCTGTATTCAAGAGTTAAAGTGAGATGTTGATGAAAACGTCACCCCTGGCCATAAACCGATTTGGGTCGGGACCTTGAGTGGGGCCCGAGTGGTCAGTGTCCGCAGGGATAGGAAGATCACAGGGTTTCCAAAGGCATCTCCAGGAACTCGGTGGCATCAGTAGAGCATGATTCCTCGGTCCACGTTTGGTGGCCCGTGCGATCAAGGGTGTGCTGAAACGTCGAAAAGCCACCGCATTAATGAGTGTTAGGGGTTTTCCGCTGGCGGAGGGACAGTAACTCCGGGGTTTTTGTCCGGGTCGGGGTGAGGATCGTGAGACCAGCGAGCCAGGTGGAAATGACGGTTGTAAAAGCAATTTACCTCCTACGTCGGGCGTGTCGCCAAAAAGTTACAGCGGCGAGTCCCCAGGAGAGAGCAGGCGGATTGTGGAGAGAAAAGGTAGAAGGTGTATGCGTTTGATGCGACGGGCATCTCCGGCGATCCTGCCGGGGAAAACCCAAGCTTACCCACCGTTCCTCCAGGCGGAGTACCGGCACCCTGTACCGACAGTTATCGATTTATCTTGTGTACCTCTAGCACACCTTGCGGTGCATAGGATGATGGTGCGCTCTGTAATGTCGAACGCCTTACCTGGCTGGTGATGAATTATGACGTAAAGCATGCAAGACGAGCGTCTCCCATCCCGGACAGTCACCACGACTTTGCCAGGCGATTACTGCACTTCATGCCCACCCTCAAGAATAATCCGCCGAGGGGACTCTGGGGTAGCCTGCACCTCATTGTATTCGCAGGCGTCTTTGCTGCTCTTGCTCTTTACCTTCGAATCGGTTCCTTCTCGTCCTATCTGTCCTTCGAACCATGGCTCAGCCCAGATATCAGCTTGGATACAACATTTACGAGAAACGTGTCATCGTGTCCAGGTAGCGTTTACATCTTCTGTCCTTATCGATTCGTCCGAACGGATTTTGTAGGTTACGATCTGACCTCTGTCAAAACCTCCGAGTATGGCCTCGTCGCCAACCTCGTCCTCGCTGGTGAAGAATGCCACGCATACGGAACTGACCACAAAAATATCATAGTCGAAGTTACTTATGAAACCAAGACACAGTATAGTAACAAAGCTCCGATGCCTGCGCTGGCTGACCCCGTTTTTGAACGACTGTAGCCTCCGCGTAAATATCCACGACGCTGAAAAATCCCAGTTCACGATCCCGAATACCGTAGTGGAGATACCCCCGCGATCTTTTGAGACCCTTGCTCACTCGTCTGACCTCGTGTTCAATTACGAAGCGTCTCCGTTCTCATTCTGGATTACCCGTCGCTCAGACCCTCACGCGCTCCCACTGTTCGATACGCGTATATCTTCGTTACCAAAGACACCTGTATCAGCTGTGATCCCGGACATACATTCCACTTCTTTGGACGGCTTCCCTCTGGTCTTTGAGGACCGATACCTGCAGGTCTGCATTGATTGACTTCCACAACACGAATTTCCTCAAATATTTGGCAGCTTACTTCCGCGCTTCCACTTGATGCCAACATCTATGGTTTAGGTGAGGTTATTGCCAGCAGCGGGTTCAGACGAGATACTGGAGGAGGCTCTGGGCGCGGATCTCTCCAAACGATGTGGAATAGAGACAGCGCCGACCCCATTGACGAGAACATGTGTGTCTACTTCCTTTCCTCTACTGAACCCCCCTACATCTGAAGCGTCCAAGGTACGGTAGCCACCCAGTCTATCTCGAGCACCGTTTTAATGAGGACACAATCACGTCTCAATCTCACGGTGTCTACCTACACAGGTGACCACCCCGTACAGTCCGTATTTCCTGCCTTGACGCAGATTTTCAGTGCTGCGGGATCCGATATACTCCTGTTGACACCCCCGGGCTCACCTACCTCACTGATCCAGTACAGAATGCTAGGCGGAACTCTTGACTTCCACTTTTTCTCTGGTCCAACCCCATCTCAGGTGATTGAGCAATACAGTGAGGTTGTCGGGAAGCCGGTGTGGCAAAACGCCTGGGCGTTTGGTTACCAACAGTGCCGATGGGGTTACGACGATGTATCGGAGTTGCGGGAGGTCGTTCGAAGAATGAATGACTCGAAGATTCCTTTGGAAGGTTAGCCCGTACTTCTCCGACTATCCTGGCCGTATCTGCTTACGTCTTTGAAGTGATATGGAATGATATCGACCTTTACCATGCGTTCCGCGACTTCACGACGGATCCAGTTAGGTACCCAGCTGAGAATACAAGAGACTTCATTTCCGAACTCGCAAGTGTCCCTGCGCCCAGTGACTGGGTTTTGATTGATATGCGCGCTATTGTAGACCGCAAACGAGCAACACTACGTACCGATCGTGGATGCGGCGATTCCCGTGTTAACCAACAAGACCGATAATGTAGGTGTGCGATGCACGTTTAGGGTCTGCCCTGACAACCGACGCTGTAGTATCCGCCTTATCAAACTGGGAAGAATTTGTAAGTCAGCGGATGGACGGTGGGCAACGCCACATGGCTAAGGCATTCTCCAGGGGCGTTTTCGTCAAGAACCCTGACGGGAAAGAACACATTGGCCAGGTAACCAATTCGCCCTTGAACACGCGCGCACTGATACGAATAGGACCCGTCTAGGTCTGGCCGGGATATACGGTATTGCGTCACACTCTGGCGCGCTGCGTCACCAAACTCATTTCGTGCAAACGTTCCGGTCAGGTATTCCCTGATTGGTTTGCCCCAAAGGCGCAGCATTGGTGGACCAAACTGCTCTCCGATTGGTTCGCGACCGGCGTTCAGTTTTCAGGGATCTGGTTGGATATGAACGAAGTCAGCTCCTTCTGTGATGGTTCTTGGTTCGCACAATTGATTCTGGTACCCTTGATCCATGATGATGATCGTTTCACCGCAGCGGTACCGGAGCAGATCTGAGCAACACGAGTGTCCCGTTCTATCTCCCCGGTCACCCAAACAATCCCGTGATAGATTATCCAGAAGGGTACGATTTTTCGGGTCTCGTTTGGGCAGGCCTAACCCAATGTCCCAAGATACAACGCCACGAGGTTCGGATCCAGCGGAAACATCACTGTCAATGGAACACACACATACGATCCATCCGTCTATATCAATGGAGCAGGGAACAACGTTACCCCTGAGTCTGGCAACAAAAGCCATGGGGCCGAACCTGCGTACTCTCTACACAATGGTATTATATTAGCCCCCCGCTTGAGCGGTTTTTTGATATGCGTCCCCAGGAAACGGCCCTCTCTCTTCCCTGACACTCGCAATTAACGCCACCCATGCCTCTGGATTCAGCGAGTTGGACGTTCATAACCTCTGGGGTCTCATGAATTCCCAAACTACGTTCAAAGCGCTGCTCGAGATTCGGGGTGGGAAACGTCCTTTCATCATCAGTCGCTCAACGTTCGCTGGTTCAGGAGCTTGGGCAGGGCATTGGGTATGATTCCCGTGACCTTACCCGTAAAGTTTTCGCCTGAATTTGAGGTAGCTCGGAGATAACTTCAGCAGATGGGAATATCTGCGATACAGCATCCAGGGAGTCTTGCAGTTCCAGATTTTTCAAATCCCGTTCGTTGGGGCGGATACATGTGGCTTCAGTACGGTTCAGACCTGCGCTTAACTGTGGTATCTTCTGATGGGCCACTTCTTTGCATGCAGTTGGAAACACGGATGAGGAGTTGTGTAATCGCTGGATGACCCTCTCTTCCTATCTTCCGTTCTTCAGGAACCACAACATCCTCTCGGCTATTCCTCAGGAACCGTATGTCTGGGACAGCGTTGCAGATGCCTCAAGGGACAACATCGCCGTTCGATATTCGTTGTTGCCGTATTGGGTGAGTCCCCCGGGGAACTTTCTGTTGACAGAACCACACCAGTGTCTAATGTTTCCGAATGCGGCTGTCTCCCAATTATTGCGCCATAAGTATACGGCGTTCGCGGACGCCTCAAGATACGGAACCCCACCTGTTAAGGCTCTGTTTTACGAGTTCCCAAATGAGCCCGAGCTGTTCGCTGTCGATAAACAATTCATGATCGGGAATGCTCTCCTTGTCACACCTGTCCTGCATCCAAACGTCACAACCGTCCAAGGTTTGAAGGCTTCCGGTTTTTCATTCCGGCTCACGCTCACAGCAACGACAGGTTATTTCCCTGGTACAGGATCCGTTATATGGCGTGACTTTTTTACATACGAACGATTGTCGAACCCCACACAAACGCAGACCCTTGGTGTTCCACTTGGGAAGATCGGACTTCATATTCGATCTGGCACTGCCATCATCCTTCATCAAGAGCCAGGGCGCACGATCGCATCTACCCGCCGTTCAGATCTCTCTTTGCTCGTTTCTCTATCGCCAGGAACTGACGGTGTTGCCCACGGGAAGGTTTACCATGATGATGGTGAGAGCCTGCCTCCAACTCCGTACCGGGAGGTCGAAATCTTCGCTGAGGGTGGAAGACATGGTGGAGAAATTCGATTCGCCGGCCAGGGGACGTACGTGTCTCAACCAAAACTACAGAAGGTGGTTGTTCTGGTCAACGATGTCGGTGGTGAGCAGAGGGCAGGTTCTGGCATCACCGAGGTGCTGGTTGGGGGTAAAACCTGGAAGTCGTGGAACTGGGATGGGAAGCTCGGGAAGTTGGTGGTGGAGAGAGTTGGGATTGACCTGAATCAGTTGACCCCTGGTGCAATTAGCTGGCGGTGACGGTGGGTGGTGTGTCTTTGAGTTGTAGTGGTTCCATGCTTGAATGGCCAGGAGTAATAGAGTGCCGTAAACACAGGTGTTGGACGTGTAAGGCACCTTCTGGATTTCCAAGTGCCGTAAGCTCGGCGCATATTAGCCTTGTCTCGTTCCCACGGGTTTGGTAGGTGGCAAACGTCTCCGACCTACAGGTCACCGTTAACGGTCAACGTCGGTCAGGCCCCCCGCTGGCTGCCCTCCGTCCAGCTTTCCCCCCTCCCGAGACCCTGTCCTTCCTCATCAATAATTCTGGGAAAAATCCGAAACTTAGATTCCATCCCAAATTCTTCACATCACGACCTGGCCAACAATCTTCCCGGCAAAGTCTGCCGCTTGCCGACAAACGATTCCCGTCGCTCCTCGGCATGAAGGTTCATGAGCTGGCGCGTTGGACGAGGTTTGCAGCCAAGGGTGGCATTGGAAAGTGCATCGCGGTGCATGATTGTGTTGCACAGTCATCCGATGACCTCATGTTTTTGAAGGTGCGTTCTTTCGGCTTGGTCGCAAGCGGTGCGCAGATATCTAACGCTCCTCCAACCACATATAGGACGACGAGATCGTTGTTCTTATGCAACTGCAGGAGCAGCCCGGCACATATTTGGTCAGTTTCCATGTCCGTTTGCCCAGTCTCTCTCCCGCTTATGCCTCAACCGGACCCATAGGGCTACTGCGAAGGTGTTGTCGGCAAATTCGAGGGTTCTCACGTCAGGTTCCATGGTACACTCAAATGGCCGGTCCTCACCAGGCGAGCTTCTGGCCATCGGGCTCCTAGCCCGTCCAATTTCCGCCCCTCATCGAATAGTCCACGGCCGTCGCCCTCACCCGTACCTCAGCTCGGACCCAATGGAGGACTACCCCCGCTCGTTTCCCCGAACCCTTCGTTAAACGAGCCCGCACGTCTGGAAACCGTATCCCCACCCACACATTCAGACACTGAGGCGCATGGCGTCGACGACGAACTTTTAGTGCCACCGTCGTTAGCCTCGTATTCATCTGCTTCCTCTGCGATTGAGTCCGCACCCCCAACGCCGGCCGACTTCGATTCAGGCCACCATACTCGTGGTGCGGGATCCAAACCACGTTTAGGTGGTAGTCCCAGTTCACTAGAGAATCCCACATTTGATGACACCAAGGACCTGGAAACATCTTTCGTCTCATCGGAGCAGAGCACGAGACTATCAGTGGCAACGGTTGATGGGGCTGAAGGCATAGGATTATCGCTTTTGCAAAACTTTATGGGTTCCGGGGGTGAAGATGATTCCGATGCTAGTAGTGACACCGACATTGCTGGTCATACTCGCCAGAGGTCGCTAGATTCCAACGTTGACGACCACAGCCTGAATTATGCCTCAACACCCCCGCAATCCGTAGACGGTCACCATGCAGTTCCTCGGCCTGAGTCCACTCCCACTTCGGCCATGAGTCCAGGATCCCGTGTTTCGCGTATTTCATCCCACCCTTCCGAGTATTCGGACCAAGGAGAAGAATGGGAGGGCGCTTCAGATATCTACGACAATTATCGATATTCTAGGTTTTCGATCGCATCCAAGATGTCCAGATTTTCGAAAGGGTCAATGAAAGTCCCGCCGCCCATTCCTCTCTCCGGCCAGCATCCAAGTTTCGAACAAGAAGTCATTCCCAAGCGTCCTGCCCCCCTCAACCTGGAAGTGCGGTCACCGCTTCTTCACACTACCTTTGGTTCTCCACCCAACTCCCCTGGTGAACGCACCGCAACATCTACTGTTTCCGCTCCACTGAACACCGCTGGGATAGCAACCGCCATCAGATACCGGTTAGAGAGCGAGCAAAGTCCCGTTCCCACCACCACGGGCGCACATTCGACTCCCGCGCGTGAGGGAGAAATAGTTATTCCCGATGACGAAGAGGGCCCCGAGGCCGCCACAACCGACGGTTCATCCCGTCCGTCTTCTCCTTCAGACCCTGGGAACGAAACCTTCGACTCAACGACTTCATCCCAGAGTGCAGGAGACGACAGCATCGTCACGGACGAAACCACCCTCGTTATTCATCCACTCCCGGAAACACAGCCTTTACGACTCCCAAGGTCTCCTACTTCACCACCCCCACAAGAGACACACCCAGCGCCCCCTCCACAACCACTAACCATTGCTCAACCTCGGCCAAGCAAACTGCCTGCCTTCGACTTTGGCTCCTCTCGAACGAGCATGTTCCTCCCACACCCAGGTGCACCGAAAGCACCAGGGACGGCACCGATTGGGCCCCTGTACGGACGTGTGAAGTCACCACCTTCTGCACCAGGCATCCAACATCCTCAAACATCCCTCATTCAACTGTTACATGTTGTGGCTACCTCACAGACGTATCCTAACGGAGCTTCGCGGAACATGACTGTCTACGGTAAATGTGAGATCGATCTGACGAGTGCAATCGGTCCAGTGTCAATCACCTTCTCGTTGGAACCACCGATTTCTGTTCCTGCTAACAGGATTATATCACAGCGGTCACAAAGTAGTGACTCCAGCTCAATTCCACCCCACTCTTCCCAGCCCCCCACCCCAACCAACCAGTCCTTCCCCTCAAACGGCTCGAGCTCCTTGCCGAAACCAATCGGTACCGGTCCGAGTTCGGGGACCATCCCGAGGCCAAATTTCTTCCCTCAAAAGCCACAGATTCGTCCACGGTCGAGGTCATTCTCAGGTTTTGATTCCACATCACCGCAAGTCAGTCTGAATCTTAGGATTTCAGAGTGAGTGTTTCAGGAGGCGTGTGCGTTCTTTCTGGTGATCTAACTTCTTTTGAAGGAGTGACGCATCAAAACAGCAGAATCCCCAGGGTACGAAGCCGCGATCCGAGTCCGAATCCGATGAACCTCCCCGCCCGATGTCTTCGCGTCGTCCGAATACCATGAATCGACCCGTTCATAAACCGTCGCCCCTCTCGCTGCCCCAAAACAGCATCAGCAGTGATACATCTGTTAGCCACATCATTGATAAACACCGAACCCCCTTATCGGCCACTGGGACCTCCTTTCCAAGTCCCGTCAGCTCGCGTTCGTTCAACTCGTCACCCCTTGCGACAAGCCCTGCTTTGAGCGTCCCTACGGTACTGAGACAGGCGGTTTCAAGCACTCAGTTGTGCACACCCAGTACCATTTCGGCTTCTACGATGCCCTCCAAGGCGTCTTCATCGTCGGTCTCCCAGCGGACGGCCGCCGTCGATGAAACATCCTCACATCCTGCAGAGACTGTTCGTTTGTCGATCCCGCTCGATGAGTCTCGCCCATCGACGTCATCGTCTGGAAGCTCGGGGAAGCAGAACATGGCCGACACAATTATATTTAAATCCCCTAATAAACGGTCCTCCTTCGATACCGACGTTTCGCGGACCAGCGACAGCCGATCGACCTCTGTGGTTTCCCCCTCGCTTCATTCGTCATCCCCGCCACCGGGCGCCCTAAGGTCCACGTCACTCCGTTCAAAACTTTCAAAGACTGCAACCTTTGCGAGGACCTCCGGACTGGACACCCTTGGCGAAATCCAATCACCGACCACCTCTGCTTCGGGAATGGAGACCGTCCAAGTCCAAGACATGGACTTTGAACTTGTAAAGCCATCCTTCCCTCGCGCTCTTTCACCTCGGTCAAGTCTGGATTCATTTTCCCCTCAGCGACACGACAACGACCACCAGGCTAGTCCAATTCGGCAAGACGCTGTCAACTTCCTGCGTACAGAAAGTCCCTCGTCATTCCTGTCTTCCGGAATTTTAGAGAGAGACACAGCCTCCACGAACAGAAGACCTTCCCCTTCGTCGATCTCTCAGTCTGATGTATTATCACCGTCAGACATCGATGCGCACAGAAATAGAGAACTCAAATGGGTATCGCTGATGTCTACTCTCGACCCAACACAGGCAAGGAAGAGTAAGAAGGCGAAGAAGTTGTTATTGAATGGAGTCCCTGCTTCGGTCCGATATCAGGTGTGGGCGCACCTCGCAGATTGCAAGGGCAAGCGCATGAACGGATTGTATCCGCAACTTATTAAAAGGGGTGCTGTTCCAGCGACTCCCGCGATTATTCGTGATAGTGCGGACAGGTTCGGGGACCAACCCCAGGGGAAGGACGGAAGCATAACCTCTGTTCTACAGGCTTATTTAACCATGGTGCCTGATGTCCAGTACCACATTGGTTGGTCCCTTCCCACTCGTACCATTCATCACTCACAATTGTTGTTTCCAGCACTCACTTGTATCGTCGGTCAGCTCTTGGCCCAGTCCCCGGAGGAGGATGCCTTTTGGATTTTTATCTCGATGATGGACTCCTACCTCCGACCATATTTCTCGCCGAGCGTCGCGCAATTAGATTTGGATGCGACCTTGTTCGCTAGAGCTCTGGAAGCAAATGATGCCCCACTCGCGAAAAGGATATTCGTTGACATGTCAATACCACCATTGACCATCTGCAGAAAATGGTAGGAGATCACATTCGGGGGGGGGGGGTTTGCATGACCACATTAACGTGTCCCAACAGGTTCTGCTCCCTATTCTACGACTCCATCCCTGCAGAGTATCATCTGCGAGTCTGGGATGTGTTTTTATTTGAAGGTATAGCACATTCCAAAATGTCTACACTCAAGAGTAGCGCTCATGATAGCGAACCGTTTAGGAGTCCCATTCTTGTTCCGCGTTGGTCTGGCGTTGTTCACGTGCTGCCGACGTCCGTTGTTGGAGGCTCAAAGTCGAGACCGTGCACTTTCCATCTTGTCCCAGGTTCCTGCACAATGTCTACCACCGAATGGAGACGCGTTGATCGAATTGGCGATATCCAAGAAGTTGAAGGATGATGACATTCGTAAAGCTCGCAGCAAGGTAGAAACACAGAAGAAACGGACCACCTCTGCTCGTCTTCTGAAGTCCTCCGCCAATCCAGGTGCCCCTATCTCATTACCCCGAGGGTGATAGCCCCGTGGCTACCCTCACATTCGCTTTAGTTATTGTGATGTGCCCACGTTGTTTTCTTGTCTTATTGGGTTCCTTTGAGGTTTATAATTATATGTGGGACATACCCTCTCCCTTATATTCGCCGTCCTGTAAATAATTCCGTACTCTTGAGCTTCACCCACCTAAGTAGTAGTAACGCAGTCATGATGTTCAATTGATCTCACGACTCGCTCGTACCATTTTGATACCCAACAACAGTTGACTTGTATGCCGGCGTTTTCGCGGAATTTTGGCCCTCCCTACCTGAGATGGAATACCCTCGAAGAATGTGGACACCACTATGGTGTCGTTCAACGTCAAGTTTCAATACGTAGCTAGGTCGCACCTGGCATCGGTAGTTTTCAAGAGACGTTGAATATCTCCTGCATCTCGAAGTTTACACAAGGTCATTGCGCACGGGGGCTCTCAATCAAGCAAAGATATCACTTCCACTGTACCTCACGGTGTATTGGCGGGACAAAATACATCGGACCCATGTTCCCTCATGCGCTGGGTACTGGTATATCCGGTGAAACGCAGGGTGTGAAAATACGACATAAGAACCCACGCCCGACTTACATTCTCTGCGGAACTGCGCATCTCCAGGTACTTCCACTGGGTGCGCAGATGCCCGCACGTGCGGTTACAGCTATAATTGGTTTTCGTGAATAAGGTGAGTGTGTACATCCGGTTGATCTCATCACTGCTCCCCAATCAAATAGGCGATCTTTCAAATTAAACCTCATCGCATCCGAGTGCACTCCCTACCCCGTGCCCACCGTGGAATAATTTGCGTCTCGCCGTGGTACGTGGTGCTATCCAGGCAAGTTATAAGCATGGTACGAGCGTGGTCAACGGAAGAGAGACAGTATTCCAGATCACAAATACTCATAGTACGTGAACACATTTGTCAATCACCGCTACGCTGGGCAAGAGTCTGGGACACCAAGGAGTGTAGGGGTTTGGAAAGTAAGAGCAATGTCGTAAAGTGAATGCCCAGAAGAGCGGGTTCTTATGTGGGGGAACTTGAACTTGGCTTCGGCGCAGAGTGGTGCGTGCAGGCCACGATTAAATGGAATTACACCCCGGGGGTCTATCGTGAACGTCGGTTTCGCGATCGAGTGGTTGAGCAAACGCTAAACTCACGGTGGGCAATTTCCGTTGTCAAAATCAGGCATGAAGGTGACGTGGCCGTAGTGGGTGAGGGAATCCAGACCCTCCCATCCCAGCAGGTCTGGAAGATCAGCACGGAGACTCCAAATCGGGAGATGGTTCCCCGCACAGTCAATGCCCTGGCCCCATTGGACGGCGTCTTCCGCAAGGACAACCTGGGTAGGTCTATCGAAAACCTCGTGAACCCTGCCCGGGGCCTGTGATTAATGAAAAAAATGGAAAGGTGAGAATGATTGAATAAATTCGGAACTAGTACGAACGGGCGAACATATGGCCACCAGCAAGCATCTCCAAGCCATTCGGAAAGACATTATACTTAAACCACCATCCTTCTTGTCTTCCTCCCTACGAGATAAGTAGTGGACGGCAAGGCCTCCGTTTAGAACAGCTACGAATTCCATTGCTTTAAGGTCTCTAAACCGGAGGCGAAGATACAAGCTTTGGGATAGGCGTAGAAGCTAACGGCACCCTGGGCGGTGCGCACACGCCGTGGAGGATTAACACGGTACACGGAAGCAAATTGCGGCACCCTGGATCGCCGAGGCGAGAAGAGCAAAAAGAGCAGCAGTGGCCACGGGACACTGTGGTTCAACTTTGGGTCCCCCGAATGGTGTCGAGGGGTGGACACAGTGTGCACACGACCTGGAACCTTGGGGTTGTGTTTGTGGGAGGTTGTAGCAGGGGTAGGTAGGGGCCCTTGGGGTTTGGAGCAGAATGCAGAACGGAGAACGGAGGCAATTATAGGAAAAGCGTTTGGTGGATGTGTGCGATCCACCGTGGAACGGCTTCTTGGTATTTTCTTCCTCCTGTGGGATCCGTTCCTCCGCAGTCAACCAGTAGATTTACCCGGTCCACGGATCCACCTATGGTATGTTGATCGCCATGGTCGTCACGCACCCACTGTTCCGTCAGGGAACTACCGGGCTACCAAGAGTGATATGATGGCTTGAGATTGCTGAAAGGATGAACGACGTGTGGGCTGACTATGCAGCCCCCCCCCTCCCACCCAGTCATTAGGATGCACGTTGTCCAGTGTTGCCGCCAGGTGATTGGGAGCCGATGTGAGGATCCTTGGATCACCTGTGAAAATCAAGCTGTGTGGGCCGAGACACAGAGAGGGAAAAGGATGGGACATCCTATCTCCTATCCATCGATGGGAGTAAAATGAGACACGCGTTTGGGACGGTCAATGTGAGCGTAGGTCCCACCCCAGCAGGACATGCGTCCGGAGGGCCAAGAAAGGATTCAGTAAAGTTGCACCTGGAGAACCGTAACCCCGTCCGATAGAGTCGCGCGAAACGGGCAGCCGAGAAAACCCAGCCGAACGGTTTCTGGAGACGTGCGAGGGATCGACAACCCTGGCCCCCTCGAGGCGTGAAGACGATGGGTCATCCATCGATGAGTAAAGAACCCTAGAGGCCGGAGCGAACACTCAATTTCTTTTTTGTGTCCCCACCAAGAGAAAAAAAGAGAGGAGCCTCCAGCGTTTGTGGTATTGAGGAAAGCAAGAGATTGACGAGCCGAGGAACAACGCGTTGTCCGTAACTCCCAACAACGACCACGACCGAAACACGATCCACTACCATTCCTCTAGACGACAGCCAGCTTCGACAGTCGTCGTCCCCGTTGGGCGACGTTGAAGGCGTAGAGAAACGAGCATCAAATTAATTTCCCCCACGACCAATTACGACCGCCCGGCACATCGAGCCGCTGCAATTCGAGGCTTATCGACGGCGACGGCGACGACGACGGTATCTGCAACCACTGTGAACGTAGGTAAACGCCTCTATCACTCTGCACGCTTACCGAACTGAGCGAGGAATCCAGCCGTGTTAGCACGTAATCTGACCTTGAGACGATGTCCTCCAAGTCCCGCCATTCCCCGTCGAATTCCTCCCCAACGCCATCGACCCCACACTCATCATCCAAACTCCCAAAGTTCCTGCAGAAAGTGAACCGTGACAGATCCAAGTCGTTAGCTGACTCGACCACCAGCTCCTCCAATTCCAACTCGTTAGCAAGTACTTCGTCTTCCCCCATCATAGCCACCCCTCCTCAAACTCCTCCACCAAGCAAGAAGTCTGTATCGAGGACATCGACCAAACGGAACTCTACGCTCAAGCCCAACGACCAGTCTCAACTGCGGAATAGCGAGGTGATCGAAGGCGAGGACATCGTCGATGAACCGCCCGTCATCGTCGAACCTTCCGCATTGCCTCGTCAAAGGACACGCCCAGAACGCCCCATACCCGACGTGAACGGATTGTATCAGAGTACGCCCAACTCAAAAATCAGCGATCTCCCCACCCGCCTCTCTGGCTGGTTCTCTCACACCTTCAACACATCCTCCAACGACCTCACCCTCCCCGTGATTCTTTCCCAGCAAGCGCACATATCCGGTTCCTCGACTTTACCGGTCGGTTCTCCAAAGGGAAAGGGCACAAACTCCTTGCTGACAGCGGCGAAACACGGTAAGGGCCACTTGGACAAGGCCATGCGGTACCTATTAGACAGCGACGCTACTCCCGACAAATGTACGGACCCGATATGGTTATTGGGTCTTAAACACCCCGGCTACGAACCCCCAGAACCCGCACCTGCTATGACCATTGCCCACTCGTTTTCGACTCCCATCCGACGAGGATCGGCAGACTCTCCCAGGTCCCCGGTATCAGCAAGTGGCCTCCGATCACCCTCCGATAACCAACTATCCTCCTCTCTCTCCTCTTCTACGAGTAGCAAGCACAATCCTGGCGCGAACTGGCCGCCGGTTTTCTATGAAGATTTTACCTCCAGAATATGGTTAACATACCGATCGCAGTTCGCCCCGATGAGGGATACCACTCTCGCTGCGCTTTCATACGATCCGGATGACCCTTCGTGCGGGCCTCCACCAAGCCCGCCAAGTAAAAAATGGTTCGGGTTGGCGGAGAAGGGGTGGACCAGCGACGCTGGGTGGGGTTGTATGTTGCGGACCGGCCAGAGTTTGTTGGCGAATACTCTCCTGCACCTCCACCTGGGACGGGGTAAGTTTGTTCCTCTGTCTCTCTGAATGGATCCTGATGGCCCACCCAGACTGGCGGAAGCCTCCGTATCCGGTGCAAACCGCTGATTATGCGACATATATTCAGTTAATATCGTGGTTCTTGGACTCCCCCTCGCCGTTGTGTCCATTCAGCGTTCATCGGATGGCCTTGGCAGGGAAAGACCTTGGGAAAGAAGTCGGACAATGGTTTGGACCCAGCACAGCTGCTGGTGCTATCAAGTGCGTGACCATATTCTCGGCCAACCTCTGCCTCGTTCACGAATGTCTTGTAATCCAGGGCGCTTGTGCACGCGTTCCCGAAAGCTGGACTTGGGGTTTCAGTCGCCGTAGATTCAGTCATTTATCAATCCGACGTGTACGCTGCCTCCCATAACCTCATCGGGTCACCCAAGAAACATATCAGGAAGTCGTGGGGTAACAAAGGAGTATTAGTGTTGATCGGCACCAGATTGGGCATTGACGGTGTGAATCCCGTATATTATGAAGCCATAAAGGTGAGTCCTTTACGAAGAGGGTCACATCCGACTTGCTATCAGGCGATCATGCCTATGCTAACTTCCCCCTCGCCTCTCAGGAGATCTACACTTGGCCTCAGTCCGTTGGGATCGCGGGTGGTCGTCCATCCTCATCGTACTACTTCGTCGGCTCTCAAGCGGACAACCTCTTCTACCTAGACCCGCATCACGCCCGACCCGCTATTCCACTACGACCTCCGCCTGGGGAATACGAAGATGGCCGCAATGGAATTACGGAACCGTTGAGCATCAGTCGCCCCCCATCGCCAACTCCCCGAAGGTCGGGTGGCCATACCCGTTCTCCGACGTCCCCACCTCGCTCTGGAGCAGGTAGTACGAGCGGGAGGTGGTCATCGCACTACCAAGCTTCTGTTTCGTCCTCCAGCTCTTCACATTCACACAGCCGTTGGCAATCAGATATGGACGAACGCGAACTTGGGATGTCTCCTCGCTCGTTATTATCGGGTATCGAAGAGGACCTGGATCCACTCCAGCAACATTACGTGAACGCATATGGCGCAATGGAGTTGAAGACTTTCCACTGTGATCGTGTGAGGAAGATGCCGTTGAGCGGGCTGGACCCAAGCATGTTGATCGGGTTTTTCTGTCGGGACGAGAGTGACTGGAAGGATTTCAGGAAGATGGTTGAGGAGGTAAGCATTTTGGAGTATCCTCATTCGCTCCACTCCTTTACTGACTTGAGGGATCTCCTGGATGCAGCTGGGGAAGAAACACAAGATTTTCCTCTCGATCAACGACGAGCCACCAAACTGGCCTTCGGATAGCGACTCCAATTTGGACCTGGAATCCCTGTCGGACCCTGAGACGAACCTCGAAGAACCCGATGACAGCGGTGACGACTTCTCGTTCGACGGGGAGGAGGAAACGCAATCTCGGTCGAGATCTCGTTCCATACGGTCTACCGGTTCGCGCTCACCGTCCACGCCGTCCACTGCCTCAACTTCCACGTCTGAGAGCACGAGTCTCAGGGGAGACAACGCGAGGGAGACCAGCGAGGATCTCCAGACGAACGGTGACGGGAAAAGGAGTTCTGAGGTTGACACGGAAGAAGACCCGATTGGTCCCATCACTCCTCACGCGGCAACGTTCGCCGAGCGAGGCATCATACAGAGAGCCAAAGTTAAAGGGAAGGAAAAGAGGATTCCGGGGGGGTTCGGAGACGAAGATGATGACGACGATGACGACGACGAGGATTTGGGCGTCGGGGGGGAGGGGGATATCGAGGATGATTGGGTCGATTCGGGCTTGATCACTCCCCCTTCGGTTTTGTCGTCGAGCAAGTCAGAAGTGGAAGTGATGAAAGCGGAGTCTGCGACGAGTGAGGGGGCTAGGTCCAAGTCGAAATCCAAGTCGGGATCAAAACATAGGGATAGGGATAAGGAGAGGCAGCCGTCCAAATCCAAATCGAGGCGGCCAGACACAACCTCGAAGACCGTGCCGATCGTGGAGTCAACCACTACGGCGACCATCGCTCAACATTATCCTTTCCCTTCGTCTACCACCGGGGAAGTCGAGACGGAAGATGATAAGAAGGAGAATGGCGGGAGGCGGATACCCCAAATGAGGACGACCAAGGCAAGGGATGGGGGGAGAACACAAAGCGGCGGCGTAAGGGGGATCCTACTGGTGGACGATGGGGATGATTTTTGACCAAGCTTTGTCACTTCTCGAAAGGCAGGTTGTCTTTCTACCTCTGTAGTTGCATTTAATTTAACTTACTTACCTTGCTCACCTCCTGGTAGATCCCACGCACCCATCTCGGGGTGATCTCCGAGAAGTTCTGGGTGACATTTCCGCCTGGGCCATATATGAGGTTTTCCCCACTTCGGATTTTTCTACCTTCGGCGGATTTCATGCTCCCACTCATATTGTACCAACCCTCTCCCGTTCTCCCTGGATCAGCGCGGAGGTTTTGACGAATCGACGATGTTCTTCACATTCACTCTGACTTTGTTCCTGTTCTGTCTCCACCACATTCCACTGTATTATTCATTGTTTTCGCGTCTCGGCCCACATCTTTCATTGTCCTATTCCTACTTGTTCCTCCTGTCTGAGTTATCTTCGTGTACTGGAAATCCCCCCATACCCGGGACCCTCCGAGTCTCTTGCTGACAGTCCCCCGATGCGCTTGACAGAAACCCCAGCTTTGAATTTCGGTCTTTGAAATGCAGCGCCTAGCCGCTTATGAGTTGACGCCGAAGGATCGAGGGGTGTCACGTGTACAAGCGTCAACTCTTTAAAGGTTCCCTCAGTGACCTTCAGCAGACCGCGCCAAGTTTCGGTCTGGACAACGACGGTGGTGACGACGGCGACGCGCCTGATGCATCCAGTCGCCTCAAGGCTCCCCGTCTTAACCCGCCCCCTCCCCTTTTTAAATAAGGATCGCTGGCCCTGACGGCGTTATCATCTTTTGTCTCCGTTCTCCGTTTCTGAACCACATTACCAACCCTCCCTCCCTCTCCCCTTCAACACTCACTCCACAACAAACAAACCCCGGGATGGACCCAGAACGGACAGGCGAATTGCCTGCCTCCGTCCGCAAGGTCTGCCATACTTCTCCGTTTCCGAAGTCTGCGTGGTTCTCACCTTTCCAACGCCCGGAAGGATGCCAAACACGTTGAATCGGGGCCGACTGGACCGATAACAAACAACCATTCACGCGCGAATGATGTTGAATACACACAGCGTATCCCGAAGATCAACGATGGTGCTTGGATGGTATGTCCACCAACACCGCACGATTGTTCGTCTTGTCTGACCCTCGACCTACGGCATAGTCCAACCCTCTATCATTTCCTCTCTCCTCTGCCAACTCCCTTCGTCAGCGACCTCATTGCCCCAGTGACGCATCCAGTCTCGTTACCGGTTCTCATTCCAGCGAGAGTTCTCCAGAGGTCGAGATCGCAAGTCCTAACCTTTCTCCAATCAAGAATCGTGTAGATTTATCTCGAAGGCTCCAGAAAACTTCCGAGTACATTTCCACCAGTATATCTCCTGTAAGTGTGCGTGGCCATATTTGTATGCGAAAAGTTGACTAATTGGGATCACGATCGACCAGCCACCATCTATGCCCGTGTCGAGGGTGCGCGTAGAAGTCCGCCCCTCCCCTAATACAGCCAACAAAGCGATATCCAAATCCTCTTCCACAGTGCCCCTTCAGCTCCGATCTAGCCAATTCTTCTCCATCTCTACCGACGACGAACCCCCCGTTTCGAAGAAGCGAAGAACCCACCGCCATACCTCTCTTGACGCTGGCACGGTCCTAAATCCCGATAGCCCGTTCACGCTTGAGTACGATCTCGATAGAGATCCTACACAGCAGGCGTACGAGTTCCGTGAACAGTTCCACGAACGGTCCCCCTTTTCTGCCATCTTGTCCGCGAGGTTCATTCATGCCCACCTATTCGAAAAGCTATCGGGTTCAACGACGTTAAATGACGATCGTACAAATAGTGAGGGCGACCTCGTGACCGAGTTCATCGAGGCGGCGGCTTTGAGCTCTGTGGGTCCACACGACGAGGCCGGTTCACCATACGCCCTCGATCCAGTGGAAGTGCTCGGAAACCCTGAGCCCACACCCGGCTATGGCGACCTTGGCTTGGAAGGCGCTGTCCATGTAGCGGACCCGTTCACCGTCCCGACAATGGACGATGTCATTAACCATCAACCATGGTGGCCCGACGCTCAAACCGTGATAGACCCCTCTCTCCTTGGCGGTACCCCAGCTTTCTCGGAACCACGTTCTCCTTCTCCCGCTCCTACGCAATTCCGCGACTTTCATTTATGGAAGAGAACCAGAACATCTTCACCCCCTCTCACTCAGTCTGCCTTGACGATTCGAATTCCTTCCCTCACCTCCGCCTCAACGTCCGGGTCGAACTCTACTCAGGCTCCCAGGGACTCCGAGGACAACCCAGGCGGAGGGAAGGCCAAGTTCTATAAGAAAGGCGCGCTACAGACTCCCCCACACTTGTCGAACTCCCAGCGCCGAAGGAGTGTGTCTGTGAAAACGGCCGGAAGCATACATATCAGTCATCATCCAGAGATAGACTCTCCTCTGACTGAACTCAGTGCCTCGGATTTGCTTACAAGCGGCTTTATGTCTACTTCGCCGATCGCGACGGTGGCCAACGCACTCGATGAGGATGCCACGGTTATCGGCAGCAGGTCCGGCACTCCACCTCCTCGCGTAAACGGTATCACAACGGCCACCGACAAGAGAGGGCCCTATCGCATTGTCGCGGTGAATCAGAGCACCCACTGTCACCAGTGCCGACGTACTACTCCACACCCGAAGATGCGCTGTCGCACTTGTGTAAAAAACTACTGCATTATGTGTATCGTCAAAAGGTGCGCCCCTCCGTGTTGATCTTGAGTTCGCCCACGTTTAGACCGCACTCTCTGTTTAGGTATCACGATATCGAGTTCCACCAATTCAAGAAGGACTTCGATTGCCCCGCCTGCCTCAACAAATGCAACTGTACTGCCTGCTGTGACAAGAGAAGGGAGGTTTATGTTACGACAAGACACATCAAGTTTGACAAGGAAACCACGGCTAAACTTCTGAGTGGGGAAATCCGATCCTTACCTCACCTCTCCGGATCGCTCGCTGGCCCTCGCAAGAAGCTCGCGCCTGGGCAGGACCCGATATCCTCAAGATATAGAGAACCCCCGCTCGCCGCGAGGAAAGAAAAGATGCCGGCCCGACGGAGGAGGGTCTCGAATCGACGGTACACCTATGACGACGACTACGACGAAAGTGATGCGTCGGAAGCTCCGAACTCCAGTGTTCGCGTAAAGCCAACCCACGCTGCACTACAGACTCAAAGGATGTTGGAGGAATCTGGTGGTGGTAGGTATTGGGGCACAGTGTACTCTCTCAGCGGCGAGCGAGTCGGGACGAGCTTTGTTGGTAACAATTTGCAGAACGTTACCGTCCAAACCGATGGTTTCTCCTCTGCCTTGGTTGGGGAATTTTCGTCTTCCCCCTCTCGGCGGTGGAGGAACCGAATGTATGTGGGAAGGTGGCAGGATACCTGGGGCTGTCGTCCGGAGACCTTGAATGATTCGCATCCAGAGGATGAGATGCGAGCCAACAGGCGAAGTAGGAACAACAAAGAACTCGGTCGTGCCCGCTCTTATTACGTCGGAAATAAGAACGTTATCAGGGCCTGGCGAAAGGTACGGTCCAAGACTGCCCAACGGCCTTCCGCGGTCTTCCCACCGTCTGACGACATATCTCCCTCCGACCCCCCTCCATTCGACATGGCCCGTGACCGGTATGAAGAAACCGACGTCCCACAAAACGGTGATATTCCGATTGATGGAGAGGACGAGGGCGAAGACGATAGGAGTTTCTGGATCATGGAAGATAGGTCGTCGCCGAAAAAACCGAATCTTCTCCTTGCCGCCAACGGTACCCCCAGACCTAGTCTGGGCGACGCTAACGACCTTCTTGATATTTGTCGGACTCCGGCTCTTGAACCTTGTGGACAACTTGTCACGCAGGATGAGTTGGTTAAGGCCGTAACCTCTGGCTTGCAAGCCGTAGGAACTACCGTCTTACTTCCACAACCACCTCTGTCCCCTTCCCCGCTCGGTCCTTGACCTTATTGCTGTTATCGTTACTTTTCTTTGTTAGTATTAGTTCTTTCCCTGCCCTTCACTTTTGGTTCTCTGGTATCCTATCATTCTTAATCAATTCTGCCCTTTGCTCTGCCATCGAGTGTTAACCTCAGGCATGAAGGTTGTTTGGGAATTTAAATCATACTGCACGTGCACAGCCACCCTGGCGACTAAATCATTCAGTCAATTCAGTTTTGGCTGGGGTAATGACGGATGACCAGCAGAGTAGTCGTACGCGTACAGTAATATCGGCTCCAATCAGGGGGAGAACATTAATGTACAGGCTGAATCAAACAAATACTCGATGCGGTCGTGCAAAGAAATCGATGGAAACAAACTACGTTCTGCTCCCAAGCCAGCAGCTCGGCCATTCCTAAAAGAGATCTCACCCGTGGACCTTGACAAACAACTGCAACTTTAGTCCATCTCGCTTCACACCCTTAATAAACGGCCGCTGGGTCATCTCCTGGTTCCGCCATACGATAACCCCGACCGGAAGGACCAACTCGAACTTCTGAACGAGTGCGAACAAGAGATATTTTATCTTGCAGGGGTGAAAGTGGTTTGCGCCTTCCGATGAAGAGATGTGTGGGAGGTAAAGTAGATGGTGAATGGACTCTATAAGCGAGAACTGATACCCGATGCACGCACGGGGACCACCTGGGAAGGTCACGAGGTTTTTCCACACGCCAGGCTTCCGGAAATGGCTTCTGGGTGAATCCTGGTTGAAGGCACACTTGAACTCGAGAGCGCCTTTGCTCCAGACACCTTTATCGATGTTCATTGCATAGACAGGGACCAGCAATACGTGCCCTTCCCTCATGCTACTCACGGACAGGCGCGGGTATTGGGGCGTTGAAATGAAACGCACCTGATCGAGGATTCATTCCTCATCGGCGAGACCGTATTCTTGACAGCGACTCTCCTCGAGATAAACACTACGAACGACCATGTCCAAGTAGGGAAGAGACTGAAGTTCGTCCATCATCGGATCATCCGTGATGAGGGCCAAAAGCTCCCCACGGATTTTTCTCCGTGCCTCCAGATTTTGACACAGCCCGAACAAGGTCCACGACGTGGCGGTGCTCGTCGTCTCGTTGTCGCTGATGGGGAAGGCACTAATGTTCTCAAAGTTCGGTTCGAACCGAACCGCTGTCAGCCAAATCGAAAAAAATTGGCGGGGGCGAACCGAACCTGAACCGAACATTGAGAACATTAGAAGGCACAGATCTCTGGAAGAAACATGGGTTACGAGGGGCGGATGGAGCATGAGGGGAACCCTTACTCGTACGAACATACGAATCGCTCATGCCATCTATGCCCTGAAACCGAACTAGCAAAGTCAAGCGATCCTCTCCCGTTTTTTCTTGACCCCATACAAATTTTCCCGAAGCAAGGTTGGTTTCGCTCAGTAGTGGGTTGGTTGCCGATCCGGTCTGTGGTCTCCTTGGCAGCTCGAAGGGGCTGAATTACCGGATCGTTGCAAATAATAGCCTTCTGGTCTAAAGGCTGGATTTTGTGAAGTCGTCAACGACGTACGGCAGAGGTTGTTGAGTGCCAAAGTATACCATAATGCGACGCCTCGAGTGAGGGTGATGAGCCGAATGTGGTGGTTGTTTCAAGGGTAATTGGACTCACCTGCTTGCGATGCATTTCATCCCAGCGAAGGTGAGACCTTTGGAGAGTAAACACTAGATTCAACACCGCAACCGAATGCCCACCTTCTCCCAGGAGTCCGAGAGCAGCTCTTGTATTTCCAGGCTTCCCGAATTCATTTGAGCGTGTGAGCTCGTGATTTATCGTCCGCGGGTCTGCGGTAAAAGGTGAAAGTATACCTGGAAAGCATGAACTTGCGGGGAAGATATCCGTGTTGCCCCATTAGGGAAACCGTAGTTCGTGCTTGATCTGCATATAAAAATGACTATCAGTGACTATGGGAGCTACTCACTACAGTTGGTCCACTCACCCCTCTCATCATATTTGCGGCATCGGGCGTCCCCATTGGCCGAATCCCCAAGGGGTTTTGAATGACGACATCGGAGAGTCACGAGCGCTATCACTACGTTGCGCGTGCCATAGTACTCATCACCCGGCAAGTTCCGAGACTTAGTTCGCGAGTGACCAGCTGGTACATGTCAAAAGATGGGAGTGGATTGGTATCGAGCGTTTCGCCCTTCGCTGGGGGCGACCGTGTGTGCCATTCACACCCAACCCGCGGCAGACCCGAGGGCAGTATGGAAGGTGGTGCACATGGGGATATCACGGTCACAGATACCCAATCTACCTTCTGATAGGTATGAGAATTTCTTCCGTTCCTCCAAGACTCCTAAGCAAGGATTGGGTGCGGATGTATCACAGGATAGGTTGGAACGGACCGCGTTGTTTTTAGTTTCACGCGTGGAGGAGATCCCATGACTGACGATTTGCTGTCCCACAAATTCTAGGGAGGGACGGTCAGCCGTTGTTTCCGGTCAGCCGCTTGATACCTCTGGCGAAAAGAAGTCAGCTGGAGATCAGAATTGAGATGACCCTCCCCCTCATTTTCCGAGCCATCCTCCCTTACGCTTTTGCACGATGCCACCCGAACATCCTGGTCTAGGTCATCTTAGCACTCCCCTGGTTAACGCGTCCGTCGACTCTTGTCTCGTACCTCCACTCCTTTGGGAGCAGTCACGAGATTCCAGGGGATTTTGCTAGGTTACGTTTTCAAATTGGTCGAGAATAGTCTCTGCCATAGCAACGTTCGCTGATCGACGGATTACATGTGGGGTATGCGGGACAACATCTTCCTGGAGGGTCGCATTAGGGTTGGTCGTTGCCAACGTGAATAAGATCCGGAGGCCCGCCTTTCCGCCTCCGGCACTCTAGGCACGCCGAGGGAAGTAAAAGCTGCTCACCCCGCTTCCACTGAGCGGTAGGAGGATTCCATCTTTCTCACACGGGATAACTGACTGTCAGAGAGAAATTCGTGCGCCCTACCGTGGATCATTCCAGCCGACAAGGACGAGACTCCGGTTTCTCCTCGAAGCGATTCATGCGCAGCGATTGGCGGGGCGCGGGGCAAAGGTGGACAAAACCTCGATGCGGCCTCGGTACTCCGGTGCTTTATCGTGTTACCTGCGGATCCACTGCGTTACGATTGTAATGGAGACGCATAAAATCTTTGTGCACAGATCTTGAAACGGATTGAGCATGAAGGGGAAAACTCGCGGAAATAAAACACGCAGAATGTAGAAACGCTCCGATGGCCCCCCGTCCTCTATTCAAGGCGTAGAAATTTCGCTATGCATTTGGAAATTTTCAGCTGCCAGCCGCTATAAGGGCTGGGGTGGGGACGCGGGGTAAAAGCAGCAAGACCAAGACTCCCCCCCTCCTTCTCCTAGAGTTCGTCCCATTCGACCCACTGTCACCACCCTTTGCCCACCATCATGAACAACATTACTTGCGACAAGGATTCTATCACCTATTCCACCGACGAGCTCCCCCGCGGTGGTGGAGGAAACAGGAATTCTGCTCTCCCTGTCCACGCCTATGTCCACAACGCTACGCCCCAACCGAGGGAGACTACCAACCCTGGTCCTCTGTGAGTATCTCCCCTCGTCTGCCTAACACCCATCAGGTTTATTGATCGGTCGACCTCCACAGTGGTCTTTTCTCCTTCGCTGGCACTATCTTCATCCTTTCGATGTACAACGTCCAGGCTCGTGGTATCACCGTCCCTAATGCCGTCATCGGTATGGCCTGTTTCGTCGGTGGTCTTTCTCAGTTCATTGCTGGGATGTGGGGTACGTGGCTGGCTGTCTTTCCTCTACGTAACCCTATCGACTGATTGGATTGTTCAACAGAGTTTACTACTGGCAATCTGTTCGGCGCAAGTGGTCAGTGTTGTCCTTTGCCTTTGATTGGTGTTTCTTCCACCAGATTTGAAATCTACCCGCTCCCCCGATCGTTTCTCGACTGCCCCAAGCGCCTTATTGCGATACTGACGCCCTGTCTCCGTTTTTAGCTTTCAGTTGTTTCGGTGGTTTCTGGTTAGCCTACGCCGCCATCCTTCACCCTGGCTTCGGTGTTTCAGATGCCTACGCCAAAAATCCTGGACAACTCGCCAACGCCGTTGGGATCTTTTTGGCTTCCTGGTTCATCCTTACCTTCATCTTCTTGTAAGTGCTCTTGTTCTTGGAAAACGTATCTGATCTAATTGATCCATTCCCTCCTCCTAGCTTGGCTACCTTGAGGACCAACCTCGTCTCGATCGTCCTCTTTTTCCTCCTCGGCATGACCTACCTTACCCTCATGATCAGCCAGTTCACAGGGAGCATCACAACCCACAAGGTTGGCGGATGGGTCGGTCTCGCTACTGCCGCCGTCGCTTTCTACGCTGGCTCTGCCCAACTCTTGAATGAGGATAACTTTTGGTTCACTCTCCCCGTTGGCACCATCCACCGCCGCCGCCGCCTCGACTGAGTCTGTTCACGGTCTGTACCTATCCCCTCATAATCTTCACGTTCGTCCCCACCGCATTCCTTTCTTATCGGCTGGTCGACTGCGACGATCACCCGCCCCCTCCCCACACCACTGTACCATATATTTTATTGTGTTATTCCCACCATGTCCGAAGTAGTTTTTTCGATTCACAAAAGAATCCCCTTGTTGCCCGACCCCCGCTGTTGCACACAATATGATACACATAATGAGAGAGTGTCTTTGTGGTTTGAGCACCACGGTCACGCCTTTTCCAGTGTCTGGATCTTGGTACCGACCTCTGAGTAGGAAAAGAGTACATGCAATCATAACCGACGCCTTTGATTATATAGGATTGGAGGATGGGACGGACAAAAGGCGCGTTACCCGCAAGCAACCACCCAGAGCGATTCTGGCCTCACGCACACACGTCGTGTTTGAGCAAACAGTTAATACAACGGCCAAACGACCATCGTCGATCGCGCCGTAATGATTCGGATCGTCATTAGTAGGTGGTTTTGATGGTCATCGTTGATTCAAGGTAACATATATAAGACATGCAAACTCACTGTAGATAGCTCAGCTCTTTCTTGCCTGGATCTTCGGGGCATTCCTGCCTTCTCTCGAGCGTCGCTACCCACGATGGGCCCTCCTCACATCCTACGCAGTCTCCTAACGAGACCATTGGCACGCGTGAATCTCGTCGCCCCTCTCCCTAACTATCATGCGTCGGTGGTCCTGTCAAAAATTGATTAAGAATTGTGGGACCGTGTTTATTTTTCGCAAGAATCAAAGAGGATGGGAAATACGTGCGCGTAGTTTGAATTAGGCTTTACAGTCCCAGTTCCTATTGATCTTCTGCCCCACAACTCTGGAGGGACAACAGCCGGGACCGACAAATGGGCGTCCTTCGAAATCGTGCTTCGGGAAAAAAGAAGTCGGAGATAGATCGAAATTGAGACAATCCCCCTCGTGTAATGTTCTCGATGTTCGGTTCAAGTTCGGTTCGCCCCGCCAAATTTTTACGATTTGGCTGACAACGGTTCAGTTCGAACCGAACTCCGAGAACATTACCCGGGGCCTCGTTCTCGTGCGAAGCTTGAGGCCCCTGATTCAGTCCTCGTTTCAGACCCCCGGTTCCTTGGGCATGGTTCCGAGTCTCGACTGGAAATAAAACGCTGGGCAACGTTTGCTGATCGACGGATTGTAGGGAGTGGTGTTTTTCTGGAGGGTCACGTTGGCCCAAGGGTTGTCCTTCGCCAGCGGGGGCAAGATCCGGAGGCTCGCCTCGTTGCCTCGGCGTACTGACGAGGGCTGGTTTCTTCACGTGGCCTTGAAACCAACGCACAATTGATGGGCCGTAGAAGAAGAATCTCAGAGACAATGTGACGACTGACTCGTTGCTGTGGGATGTGCAGTGGAGACACGATCTCGCCAGGAAGTTACCTGTCGCAAGGCACACCTGTCGGGCCAGAAAACAGTTACTTGCACTGGTTTCATCAAGTGGCCTCTGGTTGGGGGTTCCGCCGACCGCGGATCTGTGCCATTGTGGGGCAACCGATAAAGGCGAGACCCCGCTCGAAGGGGGTGGGTGTGGCGAAGGTCAATGATGCTCGAGGCGGCCTCGGAGGTCCAATAATAGATCGACACTTCATCTGACGTGTGGATCCGTGATCATGGGGAAGGTGTCCCATCTCCTGCGTAGGACAGAAACGCTGCCCAAGTTTAACCGAGCGGCGCTAGTGCCAAAACTCAATAGAAGCGGTCGGGTTGTGGGACGTGGGGCGCCCTGCTGATGATCCCGAAATGATCTCAATATGGATTGAACTTGGGGGGAATTGTGGAAGTAAGAGAAAATGGGCGATCCACGATGGACAACGTACAGCGCCCCTATGGTGGATCCCCGCCCATTGGAAGGTTGCACACGGTGAACGGTGCGGGGGGGGGGGGGGGGTGACGCACATG
>Ga0307515_10002718_pt1 | contig 37846 bp, 2 predicted proteins | sample 17_EM_MG_FD_194513 | JGI IMG/M metagenome (GOLD analysis project Ga0307515, IMG submission 194513) | Populus trichocarpa ectomycorrhiza microbial communities from riparian zone in the Pacific Northwest, United States - 17_EM | ecosystem: Host-associated > Plants > Roots > Unclassified | place... | reverse complement strand
AGAAGGCTAAGTCCCCCTTAAAAATTACTGATTGGACCTATATAATAAACTAATAATTAGGCTGTAAGAGAAGATTATAATAACCTTAAACAACTTACTAAACTATAAAAGACTTATAGCTTGTTACCTATCGTTAAATTTAAAACTAAAGCGAATTAACGCCTACCCTAATTAGTAGAAGCGACCCTAGAACCCGTTAACTATACCTATAAAAGCTAGAGTAGGAAGATAAGCTACTATAATCCCTGCTCTAAAAGCGGTTACTACTGCGTATTTATAAGCCTCGCCTAACCCGCTACGTACTACGCCCTTAACTAGTAATCGCCGTAATACTTTAATTAACCCTGCTACGGTTATATGCTATAACTGCAATAAGAATAGTTACTTTACCTTATTTTGCCTAGAGCTAAAGGATATAGGCAATATTAAGGAAATAAAGGAAGAAGAGATGTCTAATAAGTTGGGAAAAGAAGAACCCTAGGGAAAGACTCCCCCCTAGGGTACCCTATTGATTTTAAAGAAATTAATCTAAGTTAGTTAATAGGTAGAAAACACTTTACAGTTTTATATATAGTATCTTAAAATAGATATAGTGTTAATATAACCGCCCTTATTAACACTAGAGCAAATAGCTTTACCTTTATAAATACTACCTATATAAATAACGTTGCTACGTTTCTAAATATAAAAGCTATTAAACTAGAGAAGCCTATTTAAGTAAGAGGATATAACGGTTAGGCCGGTAAGCTAGTTACCTACGTCCTAAAGTTATATATCGCTCTTAACGGACAACGCTAGTATAGTATCCCCTTTTGCATCCTAGACCTAGGGTCCTATAATATAATCCTTAGCCGAAAATAGATGTCCTATTTTAATATTTAGCTAAATATATAATAAAGACAATTTGTCTGGCTAGAGGATAGACTAAAATTACCTTTCTTTATTAGGGAAATCCAAACTAACCGTAAGACACTAGCTGCAAGGGCTAACCCTACCTATTAGTAGGATGTTAGGGACCGCGACCTAGCCTTTACCTAAGAAGATGCCTGTTGTGAGGCTAGAAGGAACTCTTTTATACTAATAAAGATACTCCTTTAGAACGCTATAGTTAATAAAGACTTTATATACAGTAGCGGGATAGATAGCGATATAGATAATATCTAAATTATATAGATTTAACTAATATAGAAGAGAACATATTAATAGGATATAAGAGATAACCTTTAAAAGATGCAATAGGAGCTAAAAGAAGTAATAATAACGCCTTTACCCCGGAAGCCCCTAAGGTCCCATACACCCCTATTATCACGCGACCCCCCTATAGTAGATATTGCGGTAATTAGCGCTATAGCATTCCACTTTAATATATACAGGAGGGATAATAAGGTCTTTATAACCAGATTATTAATAAGAGGGAAGAAAAGCTAGCTAAGGAAACTAATAAGGAACTAGTTAAACACCTCCTCCCTACTATTTATATGGGATATAAGAATGCATTCTTAAAAGCGGCTTTAGATAAGTTACCTTCTTATTAGACGTATAATTATAAGATTTAATTAGAAGCCAATAACTCGCTAATATATAGCCCTCTATACTAATAATTAATAGATAAGCTAAAAGTAATAAAGCAGTACTTAATTAAGAACTTTAATAAAGGGTTTATTGAGCTAAGCTAAGCCCCTTTTACTTCCCCTATCCTATTTATAATAAAGCCTAATAAAGGCCTTTATTTTTATATTGACTATTAAAAGCTAAACGCTATTACTTAAAAGGATTAGTATCTTATTCCTTTAATTAATAAGACCCTTATACGTCTAAGCTAGGTAAAGATCTTTACTAAACTTAATATCCGCTAAGCTTTCTACCAAATTAGGATAGACCCTATATCTAAAAATTTAACAATATTCCGTACCCGTTATAGGTCCTATAAATATAAAGTCCTTCCTTTTAGATTAATAAATAGGCTAGCTATATACTAAAGGTATATAAATAATGTCCTTTTTAACTACTTTAATGAATTCTGCATAGTATACCTAGACGATATCCTTATATACTTAGACGACGAACTTAAGCATAAAGTTTATATAAAGAAGGTCCTAGAGAGACTACGGAATGTAGGCTTATAAGTTAATATTAAGAAATATAAATTAGAGTAAAACGTATAAAGTACCTTAGGTTTATTATTACTATAAAAGGAATTAAAGTTAATCCTAAGAAGGTTAAAGTAATCTATAACTAGAAACCCCTTTATACTATAAGGGGGATCTAGTCCTTTCTTAGTTTTTATAACTTTTACTACTAGTTTATCCGTAACTATAGAGTTATAGCTAAGCCTCTTATATAATTTACCCAGAAAGACACGCCCTTTATCTTTAATAGTGACTATATAAAAGCCTTTAAAGAGTTAAAAGAGCGGCTTATTTCTTCTCTAATTCTTTATTACTATAACCTAAACCTTAAATTAATGTTAAAAACGGACGCTTCTAATGGAGTTATAGCGGGAATCCTATTATAGCTATATTAGGACGGCGAATAGTACCCTATTACCTTTTTCTTAAAAATAATAAACCCGGCTAAGTGTAACTATAAAATATATAATAAAGAAATACTAGCTATTATTTAATCGCTATCTTAATAGCGTATAGAGCTTAAATATATAAACTCCCGGATTAAGATATATACAGATTATAAGGCCCTAGAGTACTTTATAACTATAAAGTAGCTTATTAAATAGTAAGCCTAGTGGGCTAAAGTACTCTCCTAATTCTTCTTTATAATTATATATTATTTTAGTAAGTAAAACTCTAGGGCTAATGCCCTAACTTAAAAAGAATAAGATGTAGAACCCTAGGATAAGCTAAAGACCTAATACTGGACGCGCGCGCTCCTTTATCCCAAATAGCTTAACCTATAGATCTTTAAGGAGCTAGACTTTTAGTAAAATAAGCTAGTACTAATAAAGGCGTCCTTAGATAAACTAATAGGGCTAATTAACCGCCTCTTAATTGTAAACCGTACGGCTGATGCCCTAAAGGCCCTCCGTAATTAAGCTGTAAAAAAAACCCTAATTTTAAAATAGAGGAAGGATTACTCCTATATTAAGAGCGGCTTATAGTCCCTAATATTAATAATCTATAGACTAAACTAATTTGTAAAGCCTATTTCTAAGTCTCTATGGCATACCCTAGTAAGAATAAGACCCGTAAAATTATTAGTGGCCGCTATTATTAGCCTAGGATGGCTATAGATATTAATTAATATATATGGAACTGCGACAACTGCTAAAGAGCTATAATCCCACGAGATAAGACCCTAGGACTACTAAAACCGCTCCTAATACTAGAGCGCCCCTAGTAATATATCTTTATAGACTTCTATAAACTACCTATAGACCGTAATGGATATAATATGGTTATAATTTTAGTTAATTGCTTTAGTAAGCGCCTATTTTTAATCCCCTACTATAAGAATATTGATGCTAAAGAGGCGGCCTAGCTATATATCTACTACGTCTATTAAATTTACGGACCGCTAGATACTATTATATCTAATTATAGGCCGCAGTTTATATTAGCCTTCTAAAACGAGTTTACCTAAATCCTAGGCATTAAGCTAAAGCTCTCTATAGCGTATTACCCTTAGATAGACGGTTAGATAGAGATTATAAATTAGTATTTAGACTAGAGACTCTGGCCCTTTATTAACTACTTCTAGGATAACTAGTCTAAACTACTCCCCCTAATAGACTATACCCAAGCGACCCTACCCTATAACTCTATAGAGTTTGCCCCTATTTAGCTAGAAATGGGCTACTTACCCTATATAAGCTTTAACTAAAAAAGACTGGAAGAACCCTAGACTATACGTAAGAAACTATTTTATAGTAAGGCCTAGTAGTATACCAAACGCTTAGAAGAGGCCTAGACGGTAGCCTATAAGAACTTAGAAAAAGCCTAAAGGTTAATAGAATAGTAGGCGAACAAACACCACTAGGAACCTGACTTTACCCTTAGTAATAGGGTCTAGGTTATAACAAAGAATTAGAGGACTAAACGGCCTAGCTGTAAGCTAGACTATTAGATAGTAGGACCGTATAAGGTTTTAGAAAAGGTAAGCAACTTATATAAGGTAAAGCTCCCGGATTTAATTAGAGTTTACCCTATTTTCTTACCGGATAAGTTACGGAAAGCTATAAGTGACCTATTACTTAGGTAGAAGAACGAGCCTCCCCTACTAATTTAAGTTAGTGGCGATAATAAATAGGAAGTTAAAGAAATACTAGTATATAAGCTAGTGTAAGGAATACTAAAATACCGTGTCTAATAGAAGGGCTATAACCTAGACCTAACCTAGTACCCCGCTTAGAACTTTATAGGCTGCCCCTAGAAGCTTAAAGAGTTTTATAATTAATACCCTAACTTACCTAGACCCCTAAAGTACCTAAATAAGTGGATGGAATATTAGTATAATAAAAACGATAAGTTACCGGAAGAGTATAGAGATAAAAATGCCCTAAGGCCTAAAGAATAAAGCCTACTATAATATACGGCCACCTAGATTTACGTGTTATGTAAGGCCTTTAAATATCTAGGAACTTTAACTGCTAGTTAAAGTTCTCTAATTAGCCAAATCCTTACTAAGAGTTTTAGCGGCTACCCTTTCTACTTTAGCGCTTCTATGTGACCTACGGTCGCCTTATATACTTAATCTAAATGCACTTATGTCTCCTTTTCTCTAGTTTTACTTCGTTTTTAATAAAGCCTAAGGGCAGGCATTCTTTTAAAAGGGGGGGTGATATTATAGCACTATAACGCGTAACCTGGATAGGGAGCCTAGTTAGGGGTTTGGCTAAGGACTTGGCGTTATAACGCGTATATATTATGTCTCTACCTCTTATACATACCTCTCCTCTTCTCCTTAGCTTAGTATCTTCGTAATATAGCATTTTACAAGCTTCGGTTCAGAGGCATTTGTACGAGCCGTAATATAGTTAGTGCTTAATCTCTTATAAAGTCTATTTATGCTCTTCTTCTATATTAATAACCTGCTCCTAAATATTGTCTCTAATAGTACCCCTATCTATAGGTATAAATACTTTATACTCCCATAAAAAGTTATAGAAGTTTTATATAATATCCTTCTTTATAGGAGTCTATATTCCCTTTATCTATTTAATAAAGTTCTCCCTTATACAGTACTATAGCATAGTGTTATTGTATTTGCTGTCTTTATAGTATGCTATACGGTATAATAAGAATCCGTTTAAGTCTTATTAATTAATATCTTTAAGGTTAATTATATCGGTTTTCTATATCTCTAGGTTAATATCGTCCTTGTACTTCTTTAGGTAGGTTAACACTATAATAGCTGTTATTAAAGATTATTTAACGCGTTTTAATAAAAATTAAGGGAAATAAAGGTTATTTAACGTATAGTTAGGTAGTAATTGTGATCCTATAGTCTATAAAGGTACACTAAAGGTATTAAAATAGTTGTTTTAACGCATTTTAGATATTAACTTAGGACCTTGGGTTTAGTAACACTTTTAACCTAAAGTACTTAACCAAATCTTTATAAACGTGGTTATTCTATATAATAGACGCAACTTAGTATCTCCTAGTACTTAGTAATACTTTTATTACTAGTTTTCCGTAAGTCTAAGGTAGTATAGTATTGCTGGGATCTATTCTATATAAGCGCATATAGCACCCCTATATAAGACTGTCTCTTCTATTTAAAAACCTAGCTACTCTATAGTTAACTATATATTTAACCACTAATTAGTATTAGTTATATAGGGTAACTTATTAATAATGACTACTTAAGTAGGTTATAGTAATGTTAGTTAATATACTTATTGTTAATAAGGGAGGGCGAGGAGCTTAAGGCTCCTCGCTACGCTAGTGCCGCGGCGATACGTGACGACCACTTGTCCCACTCCTAACAATATCTCTCCCTACTACTCCCTTCTTTCCTTTTAAAAATTTAACTATAGATAGATATCTATCAATTAATCTATTAGCCTGCGCTATTACTACTAGCACTAGTATACCTAGCGTCGGCCAATTCAGCGCTAGCTGGTTTAGCGTTAATAGTTTCCGCTAGTTTAGCGCCAATAGTTTAGTATGGATTAGCTTAGTATAATAAATTATTTAATAACTAAACCTATTGCTAACCGCCGATAGTAATTATATGATAGTTTTTTAAAGAGCTTTAAAGTAGACGCCTAATGACTTATTATAATTAATAAATATAACCCCTAAGGGTAATAATAGATAGGAAAGGATTGCTTTTAAGCTTAGAAGATATATATTATATTATTAAAGGAAATATAACAAACTTTTTATTAATGTTAGAGCGTATAGAATATAGATACCTAAAAACTATATAATCGCGTACTATTTAAGGTAGTAGCGCGGTTACTTATATATAGATATTGCTAAATAGGTACTATATTTACTAGCTAATATATAGGAGATATATAGGAATATGTATGTTTTATACCTTATTTTACTAAGACATCTTACTTATATTTTAGGCTTAAATGGAATAACTAAACTTTTAGCATATTAGACTTCCCTTTAGGGTTTTAGCTTGTATTACCAGTAGGTCCCCCTTTTTAGATAGTATATAGCCTTATCCCTTACTTTTATTTAAACTTTACTAATACTTTATTAAGATTAAAGTTGTAAATAAAACCTTATAGGCCTAGAAGGCGCTATAGATAGCTAATAACGACGCCCTCCTTATACGCTTATATAATAAAAAACTTAATAAGGATATATAGGGGAAAATTATAGAATATTTTATAGGTAGAACACTATAGGGATATAAAAGCTGTTATAAGATTCTAAGGACTAAACCTAAAGAAATATAAATAGCTAAGGAAGAGAAACGCCTTATAGATATATATAAGAAATAAGGTATAATATAGAATAACCTTAGTGTTACGGCTCGTACAAATGCCTCTAAACCGAAGCTTGTAGAATGCTGTATTACGAAGATACTAAGCTAAGGAGAAGGAAAAGGGGGTCGCTAGGACCGATGTAAACAAATATATAGGGTGAGTCGCCAAGGCGCTAGCTCTGGGCGAGCCAATACAGGTTAGCAGGTAACGTATAACAGCGCCGTTACATCACCCCCCTCTTTAAAAGAAAGCCTGCCCTTAGGCTTGGTTAGAGATAGGGTAGCACTAGGCTTATAAAAAAATATAAGATTATAGAATATAAGATAAGGAGGATAAGGGGACATAAGTGCGTCTAGACTAAGTACAAAAGGCAATTATAGGTTAAGTAGAGGCACTAGGCTAGGAAGAGTAGCCGCTAAAAGTCTTAGCACGGATCTAACTAATTAGACAACTTTAACCGGCGGTCAAAGTTCCTGGATATCTAAAATTTTACGGTACTAGCAGAAAACGGCAGAATATGGCAGAATTTGGCAGACAGCTATATTAGGGCTTTAGGGCGTTCTTATCCCTATACTCCTCCAGTAACTTATTATCTTTATTATACTAACATTCCATCTACTCGTCTAGGTACTTTAGGGGTCTAGGTATATTAGGGTATTAGTTATAGAACTCTTTAAGCTTCTAGGGGCAGCCTATAAAGTTCCATATAGGGTACCAGGTTAGGTCCAAGTCGTAGCCCTTCTATTAAACACGGTATTTTAACATTCCCCATACTATCTTACAGGCCAATATTTCGTTAACTTCCCATTCGTTGTCACCGTTTACTTAAATTGGCAGGGGAGGCTCGTTCTTTTATCCGGGCAATAGGTTATTTATAGCTTTCCGTAGCTTATCTAGTAAGAAGATAGGGTGCACCCTAATTAAATCCGGGAGCTTTACCTTGTATAAGTTACCTATCTTCTTAAGGACCTTATACAGCCCTGCTATCTAGTAGTCTAGCTTACGGCTAGGTCGTTTAGTCTTTTAATTTCTTATTATAACCTAGACTATATTGCCGGGGGTAAAGTTAGGCTCTTAACGGTGTTTATTCACCTACTATTTTATTAATCTTTAGGCTTTTCCTAGGTTCTTACAGGCTACCATTTAGGCTTCCTCTAAGCGCTTAGCGTACTATTAGGCCTCGCTATAGAATAGCTTTTCTTATACAGTCTGGGGTTCTTCTAGTCTTTTCCAGTTAAAGCTTATATAGGGTAAGTATTCTATTTCTAGCTAAATTGGGGCAAACCCTATAGAGTTGTGGGGTAAGGTTACTTGGGCGTAGTCTATTAAGGGTAGCAGTTCAAACTAGTTATTCTAGAAGTAGTTAATAAAGGGCCTAAGCCTCTAGTCTAGGTACTAATTTATAATCTCCGTCTAACTGTCTATCTGGGGGTAATAAGCTGTAGAAAGCTTTAGCTTGATACCTAGGATCTAGGTAAACTTATTCTAAAAGGCTAATATAAACTATAGCCTATAATTAGATATAATAGTATCTAGTGGTCCATAAATTCGGTAAATATAGTAGACGTATAACCGGGCTACCTCTTTAGCATTAATGTTCTTATAACAGGGGATTAAGAACGGGCGTTTGCTAAAACGGTTAACTATAACTATAACTATATTATATCCGTCACGGTCTATAGGTAGTTTATAAAAGTCTATAAAGATATACTATTAAAGGCGCTCTAGTATTAGGAGTGGCTTAAGTAGTCCTAGGGTTTTGTCTTATAGGGTTATAGCTCTCTAGCAGTCCTCGCAGTTCCGTATATATTAATTAATATCCGCAACTATTCTCGGCTAATAGTAGCGGCAGTTAATAATTTTATGGGTCTTATTCTTACCGGGATATACTATAGAGACTTAGTAATAAGCTTCGCGGATTAGTTCCGTCCGTAGATTGTTAATATTAGGGACTATAAGCCGTTCCTAGTATAGGAGTAATCCTTCCTCCGTCTTAAAATCGGGGTCTCCTTTCGCGGCTTAATTGCGGAGGGCCCTTAGGGCATTAGCCGTGCGGTTTACAGTTAGGAGGCAGTTAATTAGCCCTATTAGCTTATCTAAGGACTCCTCCATTAGTGCTAGCTCGTTTTACTAGGAGTTTAGCTCCTTAAGGATCCGTAGGTTAAGCTGTTCTAAATAGAGAAGGGCGCGCGTCCGATATTAGGTCTTTAGCTTATCCTAGGGTCCTACATCCTATTCTCTTTAGGTTAGGGTATTAGCCTTAGAGTTTTACTTACTAGAATAATATATAATCGTAAAGAAGAATTAGAAGAGTATTTTAGCCTACTAGGCTTATCGTTTAGTAAGCTGCTTTATAATTATAAAGTACTTTAGGGCTTTATAATCTGTATATATTTTAATCTAGAAGTTTATACCTTCGAGCTCTGCGCGCTATTAGAAGAGTAATTAAATAATAGCTAGCATCTCTTTATCGTGTACTTTATAGTTACACTTAGCCGGGTTTATTATCTTTAAGAAGAAGGTAATAGGGTACTATTTACCGTCTAGATGTAACTGTAATAGGATTCCCGCTACGACCCTATTAGAGGCGTCCGTTTCTAGCATTAATTTAAGGTCTAGGTTATAGTAATAAAGGATTAGGGAAGAGATAAGCCGATTCTTTATCTCTTTAAAGGCTTTTATATAGCTATTATTAAAGACAAAAGGCGTGTCCTTCCTGGTTAGTTATATAAAAGGTTTTGCTACAATTTTATAGTTACGGATAAACTAGCGGTAGAAGTTATAAAAGCTAAGGAAGAATTAAATTCCTTTTACTATATAAGGAGGCTTCCAATTACGGATTGCCTCTACCTTCTTAGGGTTAACCTTAATTCCTTTTATAGTTATAATAAACCCGAGGTATTTTATATATTTTACCCCAAACTTATATTTCTTAATATTAACTTATAAGCCCGCGTTCCGTAGTCTCTCTAGGACCTTTTTAACATGAACTTAATACTTAAGTTCGTCGTCTAAGTATATAAGAATGTCGTCTAAGTATACCGTGTAGAATTCATTAAGGTAATTAAAAAGAATGTCATTTATATATCTTTAGTACGTAGCCAGTCCGTTTATTAGTCTAAAAGGAAGAACTTTATATTTATAGGAACTATAACGGGTACGGAACGTTATTAAATCTTTAGATATAGGGTCTATCCTAATTCGGTAGAAAGCTTAGCGGATATTAAGTTTAGTAAAGATCTTTACCTAGCTTAGACGTATAAGGGTCTCGTTAATTAAAGAAATAGAATACCGGTCCTTTTAAATAATAGCGTTTAGCTTTTAATAATTAATATAAAAACAAAGGCCTCTATTAGGCTTTTTTATAAATAGGATAAGGGAAGCAAAAGGGGCTTAACTTGGCTCGATAAACCCTTTATCTAGGTTATTAATCAAATACTACTTTATTGCTTTTAGCTTATCCGTTAATTATTAGTAGAGGGGGCTATAGCCTAGCGAGTTATTAGCTTTTAATTAAATCTTATAATTGTACGTCCGGTAAGGGGGTAACTTATCTAAGGCCGCTTTTAAGAATACATCCTTATAATCTATATAAATAGTAGGAAAAAGGCGTTTAACTAGTTCCTTATCGGTTTCCTCAGCTAGCCTTTCCTCTCTATTATTAATAATTCAGTTAATCTTATATAGGCTCGTTATAAAGACCTTATTGTCCTTCCGGTATATATTAAAGTGGAACGCTATAGCGCTAATTGCGGTAATATCTACGGTAGGGGGATTGCCTAATAATAGGGGCGTATATAACTTTAGGGACTTCTAGGGTACTGGCGTTATTATTACTCCTTTTAGCTCCTATTGCATCTTTTAGAGGTCATCCCTTATATCCTATTAATGCGTTCTTTTCCATATCGGTCAGATCTACGCGATTTAGACGTTATCTATGTCACTATCTATTACGCTTCCGTACGTAGAGTCCCCTTTAAACCTAGCGCTTTAGGAGAGTATCTTTATTAGTACGAAGTTCTTTCTAGCTTCGCGGCGGGCGTCTTCTTAGGTAAAGGCTAGGTTATAAGCCCGGATATTTTGCTAGTAAGTAGGGTTAGCCCTTATAGCTAGTGTCTTGCGGTTAGTTCAGATCTCCCTAATAAAGGAGGGCAACCTTAGTCTATCCTCCGGCTAGACAAACTGTCTTTATTAAATATTTAACCAAATATTAAAATAGGACATCCATTTTTATTTAAGGATTATATCGTAGGACCCTAGGTCTAGGATGTAAAAGGGGATACCGTATTGGCGTTGTCCGTTAAAAGCGATATATAACTTTAAGACGTAGGTAACGGGCTGACCGGCTTAGCTATTATAGCCTTTTACCTAAACAGGCTTCTCTAGTCAGATGGCTTCTGCATTTAGAAACTTAGCAACATTATTCGTATAGGTAGTATTTATAAAGGCGAAGCTATTTGCTTTAGTGTTAATAAGGGCGGTTATATTAACTCTATATCCATTTTAAGATACTATACATAGAACCGTAAAATGCTTTCCACCCATTAACTAACTTAGATTAATCTCTTTAAGATTAATAGGGTACCCTAGGGGGGAGTCTTTCCCTAGGGTTCTTCTTTTCCCAACTCGTCAGACGTCTCTCCTTCCTCTATCTCCTTAATATCGCCTATATCCTTTAGCTCTGGGCAAGATAAGGCAAAGTGACTATCCTTATCGCAGTTATAGTATATAACCGTAGCAGGGTCGATTAGGGTATTGCGGCGATTGCTAGTTAAGGGCGTGGTACGCGGCGGGTCAGGCAAGGCTCGCGGATATACAGTAATAACCGCTTTTAGAGCAAGGACCGCAGTAGCTTATCTTCCTACTCCAGCTCCTATAGGTGTAGTTAACGGGTTCTAGGGTCACTTCTACTAATTAGGGTGGGCGTTAATTCGCTTTAGTTCTAAATCTAACAATAGGCAATAAGCCGCGAGTCTTTTATAGTTTAGTAGGTTGTTTAAGGTTACTATAATCTTCTCTTACAGCCTAATTATTAGTTTATCGTATAAGTCCAATCAGTAATTTTTAAAGGGGACTTAGCCTTCTCCTATAAGGTGTAGGAATTAAGTCTAGAATTTGGTAAAGGGTTAGTTCGGTTTTATTATTAGGCGATTATAATTGTACCAGGCATCCCATACTTTATTTGGGTTAACGTAGATAGCAGCTAGGTGCTATAGCATCTTATTAACGGATATAAATCGGATAGGGGAATTATCCTTAAACTTAGCTTAAAGGTGCCGTTAGGCGTCCCCTATAGTTTAACTAAAGAGGTAGAGCATTTTAGCTTCTTTAGAAAGGAAATGGTTATAGTTAATACGGAGCTTTCCTTGTACTTAAATCCTCCAATTCTTAAAGGTAGGGTCTATCCCGTTAGACAGTAGTTAGGGGTTAAGGAGCTTAACGGACTTTAATTACTTCGTTATTATATCCGTACTCTCTAGTATATTACATTTAATTAAGTAGATAGGACGACTAGGACTTCTAGAAGGGGGAGCTAAGCTACTTTATAGGGCCGCGAGGCTGTCTAGGATCTCTTATAGGGTCTTTTATATACTTTAAGCTTAGAAACGGTCGGCTTCCTAATTAGCTATTAGGGCACGAATCTGTTTATATACGTTTATAATATTATTATTATCTTTAATTTCGGATCCTAATTAAATCTCGTGTTCTTCTTAGGTTAGGGCAGCTCTTTTAGATAAGCTTACTTTAGGTACTATTGTTAGCTTCCTAAGGTTCGTCGGTATTATATACTTTGGTTTTAATTCCGGGGGTATAGGTCTAGTCCTATCTAGCTAATAGAGTGGGATATTATAAAGGCCTTCCTAGGCAGTATAGAGTTGTTTTGGTATCTAAATGTAGCGCGTTAACGCGTTGTTATAGACGAAGTTTCTTTTAGAGTAGGATATTATTAAGGCCTTCCTAGGCAGTATAGGGTGAGCTTAGTATAATGTTACGGCTTATACAAATGCCTCTAAACCAAAGCTTGTAGAATGCTGTATTACAAAGATACTAAGCTAAGGAGAAGGAAAAGGGGGTTACTAGGACCAATGTAAACAAATATATAGGGTGAGTCGCCAAGGCGCTAGCTCTAGGCGAGCCAATCGCAGGTTGGCAGGTAACGTGCGACAGCGCCGTTACACTTAGAAGGTGGTTTTTAGAAAGAACGCGACTTTTATATAAGCAGTATTATATATATATATTTCCCAAAAAAGGAATAAGGTGACTAGTAGGACTAGTAATATTAAGGGAAAAGAAGGTAATAAGGCGGAAATAAGCAGCGCTAAAAGAAAAGAAGGTAATAAGGTATAGATAAGTAGCGCTAAATATAAAGACCTAATAAGTATTACTTAATGGCAGGAGTAAGGAATATAGATTATGGCGGTTGTTCTTATAGGTTTTATACTATTATTAGGTTAGGCTTTTAGCTTTAATATTATATATAACATAATTAGTAGGATAGTATTAGCTAAAAATAAGACTTTAACTAGAAATAGATCTTTAAGTAAAATATATATACCTAAAATATAAGAATACTAAGCTATTAGCCCCGTCCCTTCCGTATAGCAGCTCTGGTCTTTACTTTAGTTACCTTTATAAAAGAGTATACCCGCTATTTAACTTTAGCGTGCTAGATATATTTTTAGTAAGACTTAAAGGCATATTTAGTATTTAAAAGCATACTTTTATAAACCTAGGTAGGTATCTAAGCTACCTTATTTTTAAGCCCTAACTTAGTTATTCTTTCCTCTAGAATTTTATAGATCTCCTATTTATCGTCTATAGTTATTTTATTGGCTTTATTATCTTTAGCGTGGGATCTCCATAAGATAACGTCTTAGCCACCTAGACGAGACAGCCACCCACCCAAGACAATGCACGGACCTCCTACGAAAATCAAAATCAAAACATCAAAATACTCCTCTACTACATCACCACTATGTCCTCTACTACCCCCCAATTTCCGTCGCTTGACCAAGAAGATCGAATGCAAATTGTTCTTTAATTATTAGAAGCCAATCCTAATTAATCTAGCCGTTTGCTTGCCCGAATATACGGCCTATTGCCTTCTTCTGTTTACTATCGTTGTAACGGCCGCCAATTAAGCAAGGGGTATCACCAAAAGCTTTAAAAGCTCTTAGTTATTAAGGAGGACTCCCTAGTTAAATGGATCAATATAATGGGAGCCTAGGGTTAGCCACCTTAAATTTAACACCTTAAATCTATAGCCAAAAGTATCCTTACTGTAAAGAAGCGTCCTATAGAGCTTGGCTAACACTAGTATAAAAACTTCCTTACCCAACACCTAGAGCTTAAAGTTTAATTCGCTTAAGGCCTTAATTAAAAGTAAAAGGATACTAAGGATCCAGAGATTATTAAAGAGTGGTTTAATCTCTATAAAGCTACTATTACTAAATACGCAATTCCCCTAGGCGATTAATATAATATAGATAAGAAAAGAATTGTAATGGGGTTAGGCGATAAGGTTAAGGTGCTTATTCCTTAATTAGAGGCTTAAGCCTTTATTATAGAGCTAAGTAATCGCGATTAGGTATCTATTATCGAGTACATATTAGGAAGTTAATATTAATTACTTCCCTACTTTATCTTTTAGGGGAAGTAAATATAACAGTCTTGGATATTACCTAGACTTAATTACGAGATAGTAATTTAAGTAAGCGATTTAGGGTGGATAAATTTAGATATTATAGTTAATTAGTTAAAATACTTTAACTAGTATATAGAGCCACGCCTTTAAGGAATTTATTATTTATTAATTCTTAACGGACACAAGAGCCATATATTAATACAATTTATTAAGTATTACAAGGCTTATAAGATTATTCCTCTCTATCTACTACCTTATTTAATATATGTTACAGACGCTTTAAGTATAATATTACGACTACTTAGAGAAGAGTTAGAAGAAGCTAGTTGGTTAATAAGGGCACGGTTTAGAATGGAGCCGGTAGAACTATATAATGAGGAATAGTAGTATAAGTCATATAACAAGATCTATATAATCTGTGTAATTTATAGGATCTATAATAGAGTAAGCAGAGCACACATACATCGCGTATAAGAAGGATTTCTTAGGAGTACGGTTATATATTTAAAGGACTACAGTCCCTACCTAGATAGTTCCTTCTTTATAGTAATTCTTAGAATATAATTAGAGTTAATCTATTAGGCAACCACTCCACCAGTTATTATTACGTTATTAACTTTATACATTACCTATATACCTAGCCCATTAACAGGACCCACCGTAGTACCTGCTATAAGGTTCCGTTACACAATTACTACCTAGTTATGGTATTAAAAGTTAAATAATATACTACCAAAAGTAGCCACTATAACGCTATTGACGGCGGCAACTACTTTGAGATTAGGAGGGGATACTAGTATAGCGGACACCGACTTACAGCAACTAGTAACAGTTAGATAGTTACAAGAAATAGTTAACCAATTAACAGAAAATAATGCGGTATTAGAAAATAGGATTAACGGGATTAGCGCAGTAAAGGTTAAGTTACCATTAATTAAAAGATTTTTAGGAGAAAGATTAAAGCTTAAAGGATTCCTTATATAAATATACTTTAAGGTAATATAGGAAGGAGTAAAGCTAGTAATACCTATAGATTAAATAGCGTATACAGGGTTATTCTTAACGGGAAGAGCACTTAAATAGTTTAAGTTTTACCTTATAGAGATACAAGCTAATGAATAATAACTACTAACTAAGAAGTACGGTTTATATTCTTAAGTTAGGATAGATTCGCGGAATAATTAACGCAGATATTTAGAGATCTAGAGGCAACGACCACGGCAGAAAGGAAGCTTTAAGATATTACGCAGTAAACTTTAGCAATTAAGTATATAACGCAGTTTTAGACGCTAGCAATATAAGTAGAGTAGAATAATAAGGCGCTTATAGCATAGTATAAGTAAGGACTTAAGGCTAAAGTCTAGGACGTAATTATCCTAATAGAAGATGCGGAAACCCTAAGGGATTTAATAGATTAAGTAATAAAGATTAATAATAGGATCTACTAGAGGGAATAGACTAAGAGAGGTTAGGATAGAGTTCTATAGTTATATAAGGCGTAGAGCGTGCATTAACCTAAGCTAAGTTAGAAACTATAGTATAGCGCAGAGCTAATAGACCTAAGTGGTACTAAAGAAACCTATAAGAGATGGAAGAAACTATAGAAACTAAGAGGTTAAGGATTAAGTAATTATAGGACTAGGGAGTAGAGGCTAAACTAAGGATCCTAGTAACGAAAGACGTTTAAGCGGACTCTATAATAAGATAGATAGTTTAAAAAGGGAGCTTATATAAATTGTAGGAAATAAGGTTATTTCGCCAGAGATTATAAAGATGGTTAGAGTTACTATATAATAAAGGGAACTGGACTAGTACACGGCATATATATATAGAGGGACGATAATGCGCTGTAAGGAACAAAAGATTGTTTAATTAACCACTTTACGTTTTATTATAATAACGCGTGCTAAGTTTATAAAGACGCTAAGTATAGCGCAAGCTATTAGCTATAGGAACCTAGTTTAGAGAAACTAAGAGCCACCTAAGACTATAAAGAATAAGATAGGTTCTATAAATGTAATAAAGATCTAACAGCAACTTTTAGTGCGATATTAGTAAGGTAGTACTTAGAAAGGGACTTTAAACAGAATCTATTCAGCGATGTTAAGAAAGAAGATCTTAAGATATTAGCATTAGAGGTAAAGACTAAGACTGCTATAGAGCAAGGTTTAGTAACGGGCATTATAACACCGTTAGATACGGCATCTATTACTTTATAAGACGGTAGGAAAAGTATCTTAAGGAGATTAAGCAAGCAGACAACTGCTAGTGCTAATTTACCACTTAATAAAGGCAAAAGGCTATAGGCTTAAGATTCTTAAGACGAGATAAGAGAGATTTAAGAACCTACAACGGATAACAACCGCTAGGAAAGGGTAAAAGCTTAGTTTAAAGACAAATAAATAAGCACCAGACGAGAGTTCCGAGGGAGCTGAGATTTTAGAGAATAAATAAGGTCTATAATTATCCTAGGTAAACATAGTATTTAGCCTAAAGATCGAAAAGTTAATATATTGGTTAAAAAGTATAAGGATGTTAAGGATTTATTAAAAAGACATAGACCATAAAAAAGCATAGAAGAATTTAAATAGAGAATCTTTATATAGTAAAAGCAATCTATAGAGCTATAAATGCCAGATTGCTTTAGGAAAAAGATACCTATACGGAAGGTTACTAATAGGCCGAAGGCGGGTATACCTAAAGCTAAGTGGCTTATAGAACTGGAATAAGAAGAGGATTTAGGGATTCTAACTAGATTCTAAGAACGATATATAAAGGGCTGTTATAAAGCGGTAATAAAGAGATACTTCCTTACGGACAGATTGTATACACTTAGTAAGCTATACCAAAAGTAGTATAGACAGCGACATAATAATAAGTAGGAAGACTTTTATATATAGTTAGACGAGAAGGTTATACTAAATTAGGCAATATTTAAGAGACAGATAAGCTATATTAAAGGAGCTTTAATTATAACGTCGAAAAATCTAAAAAAAAATAGGCTATAGACTAGAGAAAAACGATATAGATATTGGTACTAGTAAACAATATAGTAATAATTAGATTAATAAGATACAGGTTTAAACTTAAAGAGGGTAATAAGCTAAGAGTTAACCTAAAACACCTAGCGCATTATATATTAGTATAGATCGTATATATAGATAACACGTGTAATATATATAGGGCACTAAAAGATAAGAACCGGAAATACCTAGTAAGACAGTATTAGGTACTAGATAAGAAACGGTTTAGGAATACTAAGTATATATATAGCTAGCATCTAGTAGAAGTTTAGGAGTTAGATAACTTAATACTTTAACTAGAAAGATTCCTTACGGAAGAATGCCTAGATAGACGATAGTAGTAGGAATATTTAGAAAATACCTATCTATGGCATATTAAAGAAAAGAAGTAAACTAAGTATTAGCTAAAAGTAGACTAAGTATAAACGGGATCTAGTAGCTAATAGTTAGGAAAAGCGGAGGCCTATAGGACTAGAGGAAGCTAGTAGTAGAGCCTTAGACCCTTAAAGGAATTTAAAGACAATACCTAAATTTACGAGTTAAATGGTAAGATTAATAGTTCGAAGCACTAATAGATAGTAGAGTAATAAGGAACCATATTTTACTAGTAGCAGTTAAAAAAATAGGATTGCCACACTAAAGAAAGGAGCACCTATATTTATTAGTAATAATTTTAAGAGATCTAATAGCCTATAGAGACGGCATCATTAATCTTAAAATAGGACTAGTTTAGTTAACCATTAAAGGAAGACAAATTAAGATATCTTTTAATATCCTACTGTTGGGAAAGGATAAGGCGATATTAGGGATACCTTAGTTACAGGAATACAATCTAAAGATTAATTGGGTTACAGGTTAAGTCGATATTAGAGATACTTAACGCTATAAGATGCAATAATAAACTAAGCTAGTATAGTACTAAGTTAAAGCGACATATAAAGAAACCGAGAAAGGGTTAGATTATATACTAAAGAGATACTATAAGTATAGCAAAAAGTTATAGTCACTAGAAAGTAAAAAGCTATTAGAGTATATAGTATAGAACTATAAAATAGAGTTAGAACTAGAAATAAGTCTAAGGTTCTTTCTAACCTACAAGCTTATAGAGAAAGAGTCTTAAGCACTTAAGGAGTTTGTCTAAGAAAACTTATAAAAAGGATATATTAGACCATCGCAGTTATTAGCGGGTTATCCAGTACTGTTTGTACTAAAGAAAAATAGCAAACTAAGGCTGTATATTGACTATAGATAGTTAAACAGCATTACTAGGAAGGATAGGTATCCTTTACCCTTAATTAGCGAAATCTAAGATAGGATAGGTAATGCGCAAATCTTTACAAAGATAGATTTAAGATAGGTATACCATTAGATTAGGATTAAGAAAGGCAACAAATAAAAAGCAGCCTTTAGGTTAAAGGAAGGACTATATAAACCATTAGTTATGCAATTCGGGCTTATAAACGCACTAGCAACGTTCTAGAAGCGGATTAACAATATATTAGAAGAATACTTAGATAAATTTGTTATGGTATACCTTAACAATATTATTATCTACTTAATAACTAAGGAGGAATATAGGAAACATATTAAATGGGTTTTAAAGAGACTATAAGAAGAACAGATACTAGTAGTAATTAAAAAATACAAGTTCTTTATAAGGAAGACAGATTTTGTTAAATTTATTATTAAACTAGGAAAGCTAAGTATGGACCTAAAGAAGATTAAAGCTATAGTAAATTGGCAAGAACTAGAGAACGTTACGTAGTTAAGATTGTTTTTAGGATTCTGTAATTACTATAGGATGTTTATAGTATAATGGTTAAAGAATATTAAGCCGTTTACTCGATTAATAAAGAAAAAGGAACTATAGGTATAGAAAGAGGAGCAGTAGACACTATTTAAAGAACTTAAAGAGTTGTTTACCTAGGAACCAATTCTTAAAATCTATTAACTAGGACTAGAGATAGTTATTAAAACGGATGTATTAGACTTTATACTAGGGGTATACTTTATACAGAAATATAAAGATGGTTAGCACCTAGTAGCATACTATAGTAGGAAGATAACACTACTAGAGTTAAACTATAACATCTACAATAAGGAGTTATTAGGTATAGTTACAGCATTAAGGGAATAGAGAGCATTTTTATAAGGAATAGAGAAACTATTTATAGTTAAGACGGATTATAAAAACCTAATAGGATTCCTAATAATAAAGGAACTTAACTAAAGATAGGTTAGATGGGCGGAAATACTTATAGATTACTATTTTAAGATTTAGTATACTAAGGGTACAGACAATATACGAGCAGATACTCTAAGTAAAAAGGCTAAACTATAAAATAATAAGAAGCCATTAGGGGCTTTACTGCGAAAAGATATAAATGGACTAATTAGGTATAATTATCTAAAAATTATAGTAACTTAAGAAGAAGAACCTAGAAGAATTTATAAGACACTAGAAAGCTTTTAGGTAGAAAGAATTCTAAAGGTATAGCTAGAAGATCTATAGTTAGATATATACGAAAATTAAAAAGCGAAGTATATCCTAAGAAGTATAGCAGAGCACTTTATAGAAGATTTCTATAAGTGATTAACTTAAGGACACAACGGAGCTATAGGATTAGTGTTAAGACTCTAGGAGGAGTATATTATTAACGGAATTTAAAAAATAGCTAAAAAGGTTACTAAAGAGTGTTTAGATTGCTAAAGGAATAAACTAATAAGGTATAAGCTATATAGAGGGCTATAACCTGTTAAAATACTAAAGAGACTATAGGAGGTTATATTATAGGACTTTATTATTAAGTTGCTAAAATTAAGAGATTCTATTACCGGACAAGATTATAACGCGATTTTAGTAATAGTAGATAAGCTTATAAAGTGGGGATACTTTATAGCCTATATAGAAGAAATCTTAGCGGAAGATATTGCTAGAATCTATATTAAAGAAGTATTTGTAAGATATAGAGTATTAAGCAAGATTATATTAGACAGAAATCTAAGATTTATAGCAGTATTTTAGAAAGTATTCTTAGCGGAATAAGGAGTTAGAGTAGTAACTTCTACTATATATTATCTATAGACAGACGGCTAAACGGAAAGATTAAATTAGATACTAGAGTAGTATCTAAGATATTATATTAATTACGTACAGAATAATTAGGTATTATTATTACTAGTTATATAGTTTATATACAATATAATACTATAAGAAGGAATAAGTACGTTACTATTTAAGGCGAATTATAGATATAAGCTAAAAACATTATTATCGCTACGTTAAGTAAAGAAGATAAGTAGTATAGCTAAAGAAAGAATGGAGAACCTAATAGAACTTTATAAAAACCTTATAGAAATAACTAAGATAGTATAGCAAAGAATAAAGAAGTACTATAATACTAAGAGATCTAAGGGACTAGATCTTAAGGAGGGAGATAAAGTATAGCTACTATATAAAAATTTTAAGAGTTAACGACTAAGTAAGAAGTTAAACTACGTTAGACTAGGACCTTTTAAAATTATTTAAAGGATTTTACTGGTTACGTTTAAGCTAGACCTACTAGCTAAATAAAAATCTACCTAGTATAATATATTGTAATGCTAGAACTAATATATAGGGATATTAAACTACTAGTTTATAAAGCGGACACGTATAAAGGGTAAGAAAAGGATAAATAGTAAGTTTTAAAGATTGTTAGTTATAAGGACGTTAACGATAAAATATAGTATAAGGTAAAGTGGATAGGCTATAATAAGACTACCTAGGTGTTAGCGACTTAGTTAATCGAGATATAAGCACAGCAAAAGGGTCGCGCAAGCCTATATAATTGGATTGTCTATAAACGAGAATCTAAAGCTAAAGAAAGGAAAGGAGAAGAAGGGGAGCGCCGCTCGAAGCTATATACGATCTTCGCGTCACGTGACCGTAATATGCGGTAGTCTGTGGCAACTTACTGGTGCGTAGTTCTGCTAAGTTCTGCCAGTGCCGTAATATTACCCCCCCCTCCGCAAAAGCCTACCCTTAGGCTTTATAGTCCGTATTATACTTATAGGGCGTTCTTATCTTTATATTCTTCTGGTAGCTTATCGTCTTCGCTATGCCAGCACTTTATCCACTCGTCTAGGTACTTTAGGGGTCCTAGTTTATTAGGGTAGCGGTTATAGAATTTTTAAAGCTTATAGGGACTGCTAATAAAGTTCTATGTAGGGTACTAGGTAGGATCTAGGTTATAGCCTTTCCAACTAACGCGGTACTTTAGCGTTTTCTTTACTAGTTTATAGGCTAGTACTTCTTCAATTTTCTATTTATTATTGCCATTAACTTAAATTAGTAGGGGAGGTTTGTTCTTTTATCTAGGTAATAGGTTGTTTACAGCTTTCCATAGTTTATCCGGCGAGAAAACAAGATAAACCTTAATTAAATCCGGGAGCTTTACTTTGTATAAGTTACCTATCTTCTTAAGGACCTTATACGGTCCCGCCATTTAATAGTCTAGCTTATAGCTAGGCCGTTCTATCTTCTAGTTTTTTGTTATAACCTAGACCATATTGCCTACAGTAAAGTTAGGTTCGCGCCTATGCTTATTTGCCTACTATTCTATTAATTTCTGGGCCTTTTTTAGATTTATACGGGCTACCGTCTAGGCTTCCTCTAAGCGCTTAGCGTACTACTAGGCTTCTTTATAAGACAGTTTCTCGCGTATAGTCTAGGGCCCTTTTGGTCTTTCCCAGTTAAAGCTTGTGCGGGGTAGGTAACCTATTTCTAGTTAAATAGGGGCAAATCTGGTAGAGTTGTGGGGTAGGGTTGCTTGGGCGTAGTCTATTAAGGGCAATAGTTTGGCCCAGTTATCCTAGAAGTAGTTAACGAAAGGCCGGAGTCTCTGGTCCAAGTATTAATTTATAATCTCTGTTTAACTGTCTGTCTGGGGGTAATATACCATAAAAAGCTTTAGCTTAATGCCTAGGATCCGGGTAAACTTATTCCAAAAGGCTAATATAAACTATGGCCTACGGTCGGATATAATAGTATCTAGTGGTCCGTAAATTTAGTAGACGTAGTAAATATATAGTCAGGCTGCCTCTTTAGCATTAATATTCTTATGACAGGGAATTAAGAACGGGCGCTTGCCGAAGTAGTTAACTAGGATTATAACTATATTATATCCGTTATGGTCTAAAGGTAGCTTATAAAAGTCTATAGAGACATATTGCCAGGGGCGGTTAGGTATTAGGAGGGGTTTTAATAATCCTAGGGTCTTATCTTGTGGGATTGTAGACCTATAGCAGTCGTTATAGTTCCGTACATAGCGGTTAATATCCGTAACTATTTTGGGCTAGTAGTAGCGGTCGCCAATAATCCTATGGGTCTTATTCTTTCTAGGGTGGGCCGTAGAGACCTAGGTATGTGCTTCAGCAATAAGCTAAGTCCATAAGTTCTGTTCCTTTGCCACTACCAGCCGTTTTTAATACTTAAGTAATCTATTTTCAAGGGACTATAGGCTGGTAACATTCTTTGCCTTTTTATAGTACTCCTGTAGAGAAGGGGCCATATTGTTTATTTGCAGCAATTTATCAATTAAGTTAAGTCCTAAAGGGTTAATAGGATATATCTTGGCGCCTGAGGAGTCTATATTTAGTTCTGCCTATATCTAGGGGTTAAGGTGCTCTGGTTATAGTAGCGTCTGGGTCCGTAATAAGATCTTTATAGCCGTATAGTTACTTAGGTCTTATTCGCGCCTAGTAAAAGTATCCGCACGGTTTATAGCGCCTGGTTTATATATAATTAAGAAGTTAAACTAAGATAGGATATTCGCCTAGTGTGCCTGCCGGGCTGTAAGGGCCTTAGTTATTATAAAGTATTCTAGGGCCTTATAATCTGATACTACTTTAATAGGTTTAGGGGTCCCCTCTAGCTGTATACGCCAGTGCTAAAAGCTAGAGATAATAGCCAGCATTTCTTTATTATAGATATGGTAGTTCGGTTTAGCATCTATTATAGTCTTTAAATAGTATATAATAGGGTGCTATTCTCCGTCTAGTTGCTTCTAGGAAAAAACACCGGCTATTATGCTGTTTAAGGCATTAGTTTCTAGCATTAAGGGCCGTTCTGGGTTAAAGTGGGTAAGTAGGGGGGCCGATACTAGCCGTTTTTTAAGCTTATTAAAGGCCTGCATATATATGGCGTTAAAGTAAAAGGGCTGGTCTTTCCTAGTAAGGCGGTTAAGAGGCTAGGCAATCCTGCTGTAGTTCTTAATAAAGCGTTAGTAAAAGTTATAGAAACCTAAAAATGATTGTACCCTCTTTACGGTCCGTGGGGGCGTCCACTAGTTAATTGCGGTCGTTTTCTCTGGGTTGGCCTTAATTCTGTCTATGCTGATAATAAAACCTAGGTACTTTATATGCTTAACACTAAATTCCAACTTCTTAATATTAGCCTAGAGGCTAGCTTCGCGGAGCTGTTATAGGACTTTATAGACATGCTCCTTATATTCTAGTTCGTTCTCTAAGTAGATTATAATATTATCTAGATAGGCCGTATAGAAGTTATTAAGGTAGTTAAAGAGTATATTGTTTATATACCGCTGGTATATAGCTAGTCCGTTAGTTAGTCTAAAAGGAAGTACTTTGTATTTATACGTCCCATAATAGGTCTAGAATATAGTAAGATCCTTAGGCCCAGGGTCTATCCTAATTTAATAAAAGGCCTGGCGGATATTGAGCTTTATAAAAACCTTAGCTCTACTTATTTAGGTAAGAGTATTATTAAGTAAGGGCAGCGGGTAGCGGTCCTTGCGGGTTATATTATTTAGCTTATAGTAGTTAATGCAGAAGTATAGTCCTCTATTTGGCTTTTTAATAAAGAGAATAGGTAAGTTAAAAGGGGCTTAGCTAGGCTCGATGAAGCCCTTATTTAGGTTATTAATAAGGTACTGTTTTATGGCCTATAATTCAGTAATAGATTGTGGGTAGAAAGGGCTAAAGCCAAAGGTGCTTCCCTTGTCTTGCTTAATCTCAATCTTATAATTATATAGTTGGTAGGGTGGAAGCATATTAGACGCTGCCTTAGAGAATATGTTTTTAAATTTCCGGTGTTAATCGGGCAGTTTTTGCTCCACTAGTTCTTTATCCATAAGCCCGCTTTCCTATCTACTAAGCTCGCTTTCCTTTTCCTTAATTATTTAGTTAATTTTATATAGGCTAGTCGTAAAGGTAATAGTATTAGGCTGAACCAGGTTCTGGTAGAATCCTATAGCGCTAATATAGTAGATATTAACTAGTAGGAGGTCTGTAGGTTTCTTTGGCGTCCGTCGGGCCGTGGTTTACGGTATAGGGTTTATAGTCTTCCTTAGCTTATATTCCATTTTCCATAAGTTATCCTTCCTATCTATTAGTTTAGTGTGGCGTTTAATATCCCTGGCTTTCCTTTATAGCTTTATAGGGTTCTTTATAGGGAACTTAGCTAGGTCACTACCGACTTCCTAGGTCTTTAGTGCGGGTGGCGTAATATAGGTAGTCTAAGGGCGGTATAGTATACGGATCTGTTATAGGTCAAGCTATACGTCCTTCTTAAAGGCCTAGTCTCTGCGTATAGCATCGGCCTAGTAAATAGTATTAATCTAGGACTGTATAAGGTTTTCCATTATAATGCTAATTTCTTTTATAAAGGAAGGGGTTAGGGGTAGAGTTTTAGGCCAGATAAGCTATCTACTCTATACTTTAAGCTGTAAGCCTAAATAGGCTAGCCATTTTCTTTTTAAGATTATATCGTGGCTTCCTAAGTCCGTAATGAGAAAGGGGATATTATACTGCCTTCGTCCGTTAACGCGGAGGTAGATCCGCAAGATAGTTGTAATAGGTGGCCCTATCCGTCCGTTATAACCGCGAATAGGGATTAGTTTGGGCAGTTCTTTAAGGGGTGCATTTAAAAAATTAGCCAGTTTTATAGCGCACTTTGTGTTAATTAAGGTAAAGGTATTTACTTCTAAGTTAGCTAAAGTAGAGGTTAAAACTTAATATCTATTGTGAAATAAAGTATAAGGGATAGTGCAGCTTCTTCTACTAACTAGCCGATTTAGATTAATATATAACATATCGATCCCTTTTAACCCTAAAGAGGAATCTTCCTCTAAGGTTCCTCTTTTTCCGGCTCTATACTATCCTCCTAAATTAACAGAACTTTATTTATCCTTATCTTTATCAGGCAGTTCCTTATAGGGTGGCCTATTTAACCGTATAAGAAGCAAGCTCCTTAATTTCTAAGGGCCTATATATGGGGGTCGCTATATATAGGCTGGGTGTACACCGGGCCCGTAGTAGGGGTAGCTGCGCGGCCAGCTGCTAGGTTAGCTATAGGAGTTGCCGATTGTACCGGGGCACTATAGGCCGTACTTACAGTACTTACGGCCTGGTTTGTAAGGTTTCTAGTTTTTAGCCAGTTAGCGCGTGCCTTAATTTAATGGAGGCCTTAGTTAATAGCTAGGCAATAGTCTATAAGTTCCTTTAACGTCTGTGCCATAGTATAAGCTGGCAATACGGCCTGCTGTAGGTCTAGGGTAAGCTTATTAAAGAGGTCTAGTAGTAGGTCTTCTTAGGGGATCTAGGCCTATCTGGCTAGGTGTAGAAAGCGGGTTTAGAAGGCCGAAAAGGTCTCCGTTGTTTTTATATTTAGGCTTTTATAACTAAGGTGGGCGTTTTATACTTTAAAAGGGTCTTTATAAATAAAAGACAAGTATTTAATTATTTCTTCTTTAGAGATAAAGGGGTCTGCTAAGTCTTCTATGTATTACGGGCGTAAATACGTCTAGGCGTCCCCGCCAGTACGGCTGAAGACGTAGGCTATTTTAGCTTAGGCGTTAGGGAAGTGGTCTACATTAACTTTAAGCTTATCCCGTAATTAAAGCTTCTAATTATTAAATATAGGGTCGGTTCCGTCTGTAAGTAGTAGGGGGTCTGTGACCTTTATTAACCGCTTTAGTGCTATATAGACCTTAGTAGATCTACTAAGGCGCTAAAATAGGGCCTAAAGGACTATAGTAAGTCTTTAGTTATCTAATAATGACTTATTATTAGATATAGGGGTATCTCTAGCTTTAAGCAGCTCTCGTAATTGTTTAATTTCGGCATTAGCAGCCGTAAGCTCTACCTAGGGGGTTAAAACGTTAATTGTTTCTTTATCTAAAGTATTTAAGGGTCCTACAGCTGCTTTACCTGCTGCTATAGTTCGTGGCATAGTGGTAGGGGTATTAGGTAATTCCGGGTAATTTCTTTAGGGGTTCTGGTCTGTGTATATCTTATAGGTCCTTTCCTTAGGGTTCTATTCTTTTTTTTTAGGTCCTGTCCTTATAGTTCTGGTAATGTCCTTAGGGTCCTATTCTGTGTTCTTGTAAATATATTTAAGTTCCTTTTTAGGAAGAAAGAGTAGAGTAAGCTTTAGATAATGTTAGCGACTTAGTTAATTGAGATATAAGCACGGCAAAAGGGTCGCGCAAGCCTGTATAATTGGATTGTCTATAAACGAGAATCTAAAGCTAAAGAAAGGAAAGGAGAAGAAGGGGAGCGCCGCTCAAAGCTATATACGATCTTCGCGTCACGTGACCGCAATATACAGCAGTCTGTGGTAACTTGCCGGTGCGTAGTTCTGCTAAGTTCTACTAGTGCCGTAACACTAGGAACTATTAGAGAATTTAAAGAACGCTATAGGAAAGGTATAGGAGTATTAAAAGAGAAGAGGTTAGGTAATATTAATAAAGGGAAATTACTAAAGAATAAGTCACCTAAGGGGGACCTAGGAAGAGCGACTGCTGAACTACTTAGAGTTATTTCCTTCGCTATTAGAAGAGAATCCGTTTTTTTATTACCCAGTTCCTATAGACCTTATTTTATAAGTTTCTACTCCTTAAAACAAACCTTCTTACTCACTTTCTTAAGACGGATTAACTAAGTAAATACAGCAAGACGAGAGTTAAGAGCTCGCTGTTAAGTATTAGCGGCCTCCTACTTAGCGTCACGAAAACAATAAAATTCTGCTAGCGCCACTAAAAGTTTATTATTAAGCTTTATAGTAGTAAATTAAATATAAGACCCTATAACAAATTACTTAGGGAACTTAACAACTATTAAGAAGAATAGGATATGTATACTTAGCGTTAGAAATAGAGCGAACGTCGCAAGACGAATAAATATTCGCTTTAGTGCACTCTAAATAAGAAAAGGGTTGTTAAGACGAGGGACTCGCTAACGCAACGCAAATTAACCCCTCTTTCGCACAACGAGAACACGGAGACGGTATAATCTCACCTAGTAATAATATTATAGCAACGGTACGAGACTGACGGGCTGTTAACGAGGATAAAGAAGGTTTAAGAACCTTAAGAGATATAATAAGCAACGATGTTAACCAAATTAATTAGACGGACATTATACCTTTAATAAACGACTTAGAGATATTAGGAATCTTTAAGGACAAAAATAAAGAGGAGGAAGATGGTATTATAGACGCTTTAAGTACAATATTATAACTACTTAGAGAAGAGTTAGAAGAAGCTAGTTGGTTAATAAGGGCACGGTCTAGAATAGAGCCGGTAGAACTATGTAATAAGGAATAGTAGTATAAGTCATATAACGAGATCTATATAATTTATATAATCTATAAAATCTGCGATAAAGTAAGTAGAGTATACGTACATTGCGTATAAGAAGGATTTCTTAGGAGTACAGTCGTGTATTTAAAGGACTACAGTCCCTACCTAGATAGTTCCTTCTTTATAGTAATTCTTAGAATATAATTAGAGTTAATCTGTTAGGCAACCACTTCACCAGTTATTATTACGTTGTTGACTTTACGCATTACCTATACACCTAGCCCATTGACAGGACCCACCGTAGTACCTACTATAAGGTTCCGTTATAATATACCTACTTTAACCCCTAGATGTTGGCATATTTAGCCCCTTATTAAAGCCTATTAAAAACGCCTCTACGACTTCGCCTTCTATAGAGCTGTTAATATTACTAAGCTTACGTTCCTTAAGTATTACTAAGCTGCACGAGATAAAGCTATATTATTAACTAATATAGCAAGTATATGGCGGGCAACTGGCCTTCTACCGTTTAATCCTTTAGTTGTTTTAACAAAGATTCCGCTAACGACTCCTTCCTGTATAAGCTTTATAGACAAAAATGGCCACAAATTTAATATACCCGTGTCTCCTTCCGTAGAGGAGAGACTTACTAAAATATTTAGGCAGCTCTTATAAGGTGCATCACCCCTACATTTTTAAGTTGTGTATAATATTCAGCAGTTTACATTAAGTACGGTAGCTAATAATATAATCCTTAAGCAAACAAATTAGGAGCTTCTTAAAGGATAGAAGAAGGAGCGTATTAGTAAGACGAGAGCTGCCTATAGGAAGGCACGAGTTTTATTAGTAATAGAGGCATAAAAGAAGAACAATGAAAAGCTTTAAAAGGAGCAGAAAGAGAAGAGGGTAAAGGAAAGAAAGGCTGCATTATAAGGTGTTATTACCTTTATAAAGAAGGTTTGGAAGGAACTACTAATGGATTATAGTGTATTTATATAATAGGGTAGATTTAGGTTGACTTTGGAGTTGATTTTGGGGTCGATTTTGATATTAAATTAATTTTGATTTTCGTAGGAGGTCTCGGGTGGGTGGCTGTCTCGTCTGGGTGGCTAAGACGTTAGACTGGGGCTTACAGCTCGGCGTGGTCACGGAAAAGACTCGGCGTGGTTAGAAAGTTCAACGTGGTCAGAACTTGCAAACTAGCTTCGTGACTATGGTTAGCTTGAGACCACGCTGAGCCTACGCATATGCAATGCATATGCAATTTAAATAAAATAGGAAATGTAAAGCCGTTTATCCTTAAATTATAAATATTCTAGTTTATGGAAGTGTATATGCTGCGTATATACGCTAAATAATGGCCATTTAAGGTAATGGTAGTTAGTTATTAAAACATAGCCCGTGTATACGCGTAGTATATCTATAATAACAGTCGCACCACAACTTCTTCTCTATAACATTATAGCGTATACTATAAGTATGTATAGCATAATATAGGTATAGGTCTTATATATGCTGACAGAAAGAATAAGGCGAATTCCTATTACTAATTTAACTATCGTATACGCCGCGTATATGCTTACTATAAGTAATCTAATAATCGTAGACTTCGATAACCCGCAGGTGGCCTCTGCCGCTAACCCTTCTGCCTTTAGCTATTACTATAGTAAGCATATGTAGAGTATATGCTTACACTATACTTATAAAGCCTTATAGGTCCGATTCCAAATTCTAATCCCGGTTGGGTAACTCCTGGTTAGTTATAGGATTGTATATGCACGGTATATACTTATAATAACTATAGCGCGCGCTGCAGCAGCTCTTGCTGGAGGAAGACGTGAGTGTATATAGAGCCGCATATCCGGTGTATATGCTAACTGTATATAGCCCTAATTGTTTTGGTCTAAGATAACGCGAGTATATATGGCTCTATGTATAGCGTAGGTATATGCTAAGCGTATACTAGACCTACCCAACGCCGCCTCCGTACTCTCCTTAGTTAATACTATAGTGTATATTGCTTATCTATACCCTATGCGTAGCATATGCTAATCCAAAGTTTAGGTGTAATATTGCAGTTAATGGTACGCAGATGTGCGGCCGTGTTTTTACCGCTTAGCTAAGTATATGTTTTGTATATATGTAGCGCCTGCGGCTCTACTAATATAGCTATAGTATCGCCGGCATGTCCGTAATGAGCACAGCGGTGCTTGTATATACTACTATGTTATTATAGCAGCTCGGCATATGCTTACTATATATAGTGACTAACCTGACTACTAATAATATATTAGTTGGAGAGCTGGTCATAGGCAAGAAGTATGTGCTATGTATATGCAGCGTATATACGAGGCTAATATATTATAGTTCCTTAAAGCTGTTCGTTCTTTCTAGTAGCTAGTAGGATGTGAGATACCTGTATAAGCCCGGGTATGTCTATGCCTATATATCGCATATACGTCGCTAATAGTGTCTATAGTTATGGCCCCTTAGGTTTTAGGATTTTGGAGTATATAGATGCCTATATACTCTTTACGTATATCTACCCTATGCCGCGCATATACTTAGCCTAAGCTAATTAAATACAGTGCCTAGGACTAGGGGTTTACTATCTAATTTGGCAGGCAATTCTATCGCGAGGTAAGAGCACTAGTGTCGCTTCTATATATACGCACTATACCCCAATATATATATCTATCTATCTATATACTTATTCCCCTTAAGTTTAATTTTAGACCTAAAGGTACTTATAGGCCTAAGGGTAGCGTATATAAGAAATAAGTACGGCTATTACTAGGGCTACTGCCCGATTCCGAAACTAACGCTTAACTCTATATTTAGGAGACTAGGAAAGTTTGATTTGGCGTATTCCCTATATATACATTACTAAAACCACTACTTGGTTATATTGCTAGCTTATACGCGTATACCCTATATATATGCAAACCCCTAATGTCTTCTACTAACTATAGGCTAATACGCGCTTATGCTAGGCGTATGCTAACACGAGGGAAATAGCGCGTCGGCCCTACTACTTCCTCCACCAGCTTAAAGTGTAAGGTTAGTATTTTACCTGCATATATTTAGTATACGCTAACTATATGCGCAGCGCGGCCTGACCCCCCCGGACGACCGCAAGGAGTCCCCTTTGCCGTCCGCATGCCGCCAGAGCGGTAGGTTTGCTTTATATATGTCCTGTATATATACTGCTAATATTTAGCACAGGGAGTAGAAAAATAGTAGGCCGCCGCTATAGTGGTGGTAAGAGCTCTAGTAAGTTTAGTTTATTCTATTGCGTATATTATACTTATGCTCTATATAAGCTACTCCTACCGTAAGTGGAACCCGCTGCTCGTCCCGTATTACTAGTTAAGTCCTAGTATATACTAGGCCTGTATACTATATACGTAATATGTAATATATATAATTGGAGTTTAGGTAGAGTTTAGTGGACGGATAGGCTAGGCATATACCTAATATAGGGCGCTGGGCTATAGGCCTATATTAATTAATTCTTTATTTATGGTAATAAAACTCTATAACACTTGCTCTGCGTATACCGTGTATATGCGCCCTATATGCTAATACTATGCTTCTATACCCACTTCTTAAGCTTTGCTAGCTCCTTCGCTTTATTATATATATCTTTAGCCTATTTTAATTTATTAATTTGTTACTCTATATTTTCTATATAGAGTGTATATGCCTCCTTCTCTATCTCCTCTATAGATAGGTTAGACCTATGCCTTTTACCCACAGTCCGGGGCGTTTGACTTTGAGATAGTAAGGGCAACATCTGCGCTGTATATGCTGTGGATACGCGCGACGTATCCGATACTAATGTAATATCATTATCTGCTCTACTTATCTGCGATATAGTCTGCCTACTAAATATAGTAGGTAATTCTATATTAGGTATATACTATAGATTAGGCTTAGGGGTATTAAATAGGTTCTGAGGATTCTAAGGAAGATTTAGTTTAGGATTTCTAGCTCGTTGCTTAGCTGCTTTCCGCTATTTCTGGGCTGCTTAAGCTTAGTATCTACTTTGCATTTGCAGCGTATATATATACTTTGTTTCTATAGCTGTACTGCTATCCGCTTTAAGTTACTATAATTTCTCTATATATTATCTATTCCTGTCTCTTTATATAGCTCTTATAGGTTAAACATTTCTTATATATAGAGTTTGAGCCTATACTAAAATGTTAGAATATGCGGTGTATATGTAGAGCGTATATATTTACCGTAGTACTATAGTAAGCATGTATAAGTTTCGACCGGTAAAGTTATTATCTTAAAAGTGACTACTTTTACTAATTCTAGTATGCTTTTATATATATACCCACCACTTATAAGGGACCTTTGACTTTTTCTTTGTAAGCCTAGCTAGTATCTATGTTTTCTTCTTGTTATTTATCTAAGATGTAAGCTCCGGATGTAGAATGTATATACTTTATATACGCTCCGTTAGTTTCTACTCTGTCTCCGCTTCCTATATCTGCTTTATAATATATCTTGCTTTATGAGTTAGAAAGCGCTTCGTAAAGTTTTGTTTAATATATACTTGGCAGAATATAAGTATATGCTAAAGGTGTTTATCCTATTCATAGGATGGGTTAATTGTATATAGGTAATCCCTAAAGCCTATATATTATTAGCATATGCTAGGTATATACGCAGCGTATATTTACCACTAGCTTATTTCTTATATATATTAACTGTAGCCGTATAAAGTCCGGTTCTATAAATATATATAAATTATATAGATAATCGGGCAGTATTACTTAAAACCTTAAATACTAGCTGAAATATCTTTATGTATGTAGTACGTGTTTCTAAGTTTAGAAATGTATATACCCACACCTTAATTCCTATTATAGATATTAGCCTATATATAGCATATGCTTAGTATAGGGTATGTATATGTTTGGAATTCTCGTCCTATCCTATAATTGAGAATAAATTCGTTTTACCTTAAACTATTTTAAATAATAGGTCTATTTTGATATATATTATGTGTTGGAATGCCTTAGCTTACGCGTATGTATAGTATATAATAAGGAAATGCTTATTATTAAAGTTATAAATTGCCCGAATCCATTACTCTGTATTCTCTTTATATTAGTTAATAGAGAATTTATATAGTATACCTACTACGCTTAGGCTCTGTATATACTTAGCGTGTATCTAACCTATACTTACCTATATATGCCGTCCCCTCTAGGAATTGTAGCATCCTTTCCTTTTAAATTAAAGTAGTAATTTGATCCTTAATATTAAGACTACTATACACTGCACGTAGTGTCTGTGCCCTATACTTCTTATATAGAGTATAATACTATAGAGATAGGATAAATCGACCTATGCTATAGTAAGTAGTTTTATTTATATATACTGTGTATATACGGGGTATATATATAGTAAGGCTTAGGACTTCCACCTGCCTTATTGCTTTAACTATATTATTAGCAAGGTTAATTAGTAGCTTTATTAGGTATGGTGGATAATATATATAAGAATTCCGTGTAATAAGGCAAATGTAAGGATACCGTACTATATTAACAGGAATATAGCAATCTAACCGTATACCGTATGTTCGGCTTACTACCCTACCTTGGCCTTGCGGATAGTTAAACCCTAGTAGGCTTAGTATATGCGTAGCGTATGTATAGTGTATACATTACCTACTACAATTTTTTCGCTTTGACGTTGAATGTCTAATATAGGTATATTCTTTTTTAAGTTCCTAAACCCTATATTTAACAAGTAGATATAGGTATTAAATATTTACCCTAGTAGTTGTCAATAATAAAGGCTAAGTAGTGTGCTATGGTTTAGTATTACTGCTGCTAGAATAACTAATAAATATTATTTGTATATAATAAGCATATATTACGCATATGCTGGCTATATACGCACTCTATGTTAAGAAAACATTGTTAGTCTGCTTTTACTATATACATATTCTTATGTACTAGGATAGGTATACTGCCGCTATAATTATAGAATACCGTTGTAGTAGCTGTATATTATAAGTATTTACCTAATATATATAGATAATGCTTACTTCTCTATACTTTACTTAAGCTTTTTATTAACCTCTACTGCTTAGTGTGGACGACTACTACGCTTTTAGAGGTCGTTAATTAATTTAAGCTTAACCCTATTATATGCGGGGTATATACGGAGGATATCCTTATAAGCGTGCTTATAGTGTTTAATACTGCTATATTTAAACGCTTAATAAAATACTTTTCTACTTTTCCGATTATTGTTTTCTCTAAGGAGTTATAGTCGTGTAACTTTAGGGTTACCGGTTTTATAAAACGAAAATTAAATCTACTGGAGGTATAAGTACAGCATATACCTAGTATGTATATTATATACCTTTAATATATACTGCTTAATAACCTTATATACTGTTTCTTTATCTATATCTATAGATAGTAGAGGTATTACTTTATAGATAAAGTGTATAATTCCTTCTTTTTTAGTTGCTGGATATTCCGGCATTATAATATGGTCTATTACCTCTTGGATGATAACTTAGTGCTTGCTATTAGAGCTAATAAGTACTTTATAGTCTTGGAGTGTGCTTTAGATATTCTTAGTATATATATGGCCTATATATAGTGTTATATATAGTCTTACCTTAGAGAGACCTATATAAAATAGAAACCGCTATTATATGCTATCTTAACCCTTACCCTCCTTACCCTCCTTACCCTCCTTATCTTTAATACTTTTTCTACTAATTATATTATCTTAAGAACTATTGTCTTTGTGTTTAATATTAGGTACGCTCTAGTATACCTATGTATCCTTAGTATATGCCTAGCATATAATTATGTATACTAACTTATAGACCGTTCAGCCACCCTACTATACTCTTATTTACTTTAGTATAGTTTTTACTTATTATTAGTATAGTAAGGCATATATAAATGCGGTTGTATATATGTAGGTATAGATATATATATATATCTGTGTCTATGTCTCCAGGTATATACGGAGCATATACTCTTGATATTTTGGTTTATATATTCGCTTAAGTCAAATATGGCTACCGATGCGCGTTCTATATGGGTAAAAGTGTAGTACCGCCGACCTTTTTCCGGGGGCTCCATCGGTAACCACGCTTAGCTTTCGCCGACCCCCATCGGTGACCACGTTCAACGTGTCCAAGACCACGATTAGCTGCGACCCGGTTAGACTGTACGGAGGCAGCGGTCAAAAGTTCCTGGCCCCCCCTACGCCACCAATGCGCCACTAATGCGCCACAAAACCGCTTTCTTGGCGTTCCAAATTAGGAAGGAGGCTGATATAGAAGATAGATTTTGGCTCTCTATGACGATAGTGTAGATATATGACATTATAATAGCCACCTGGTGTGGTGATATATAGGATTACTGCTTCCGCCTACCACCTTATCCACCATCTTATCCACCACCTCGTCCACCACCTCGTCCACCACCTCGCCGTGGCTTCTTTCCTTTTAATAACTTAGCCTACTGCTGCTATAGCTCCTGCTGCTGTAGCTCCTGCTGCTGTTATAGCTCTTATTCGGGCTCCATAAACGTCTTATTAAGTAGCTTAATTGGTAGGCGGCGTTGTAGGTTTTGTTATAGCTCTGGAGGTGGAGCTTGTGGTGGTTTGGGAGGTGATTTAGGAGGAGGCTCTAGAGGCTCTTGGGGTAGTTCTTATATTGCGAAGATAGCAGTAAGAGCAGCGCCAGCAGCGCTCTTAGCTGCTACTGCTACTAGTGCCTTCTTTAGAGCACGCTGCCGTGGCTTTAGCTTTAGCTTTAGCTTTAGCTTTAGCTTTAGCTTTAGCTTTAGCTTTAGCTATAACTCTTCCTCCTTAATACCAGATATATCCTCCCAATTGTACTGCGGAACTTAGTGGTCTGGTAGCCCTAGTTAACGTAGCTTATCTAATAAGCCTTCGCGATACTCGTTGCCTCCCTTAAGCCTTATTATCTCCTATATATAGCAAGGGATCCTCTTAATTTAATGCTGAATTCGCCACTGCTCTAGCTCCCTCTATGCTTTATACTAGGCTTCCTTAGCAGGCTTTTAAGCTATAAGGGCGCCCTTTTTAGTAGTAACCCTCTTAAGGTATGGCTACGCTAGCTTTATTATATTTATATCGGGCGAATTACTATATTAAGTAAGGCGTTGAACTTCTACCGCGCTTATTAAAAAGTTGTAATACTTAGCAACGTAAGAGGGAGCCTTATCTTCTTGAATTAGCGTATTTAAAAAACTCTTTTAGTAAGCTTAAGTAAATGGAATTAGCTTTAGCGTGAGAATAAATGTTATATAGCGATACTAATTAACTCCTTTACTATTACCTCTTATAAGCTTACCGTGCCTTTTGTCCCATTTTTATATAGGTTTTTTACCTATAAGATTTCGAATTCCTGTTCTCCTTATAGCAGTAGTAAGCTCCTATTCTGCTCTCGCAATAGGATTAAGTTCGGCGTTAATTCTAATAAGATTAGCTGTTGTAGTAGCTCGTTGTTATATTGTCTCGGGGGTCCAAATATAGCAGGGGCCCTTTCTGTGATATGAGAAGCTGCCCTAAAATATAAATTCTGAATAGCTTTTCCACTGAGGTTGTATTGTAGATCTAAGAAAGTGTTCTTTTGGCTGCCTCTATACGCGATAGACTCTAAGGCGATAGCTAAGAATAACTAAAGTCTTATTACTCCAGATAACGTTTATCCAATCCTCTAAAGTCCAGTCCTTATAGCGAAGGCAGAACTTATACCTATTCTTCTTTATTTACGCTAAAAGGCCAGGTTTATAAGTAGGCTTAGTTTTACAGAAGTTCTGCGACTTAAGGATTTGCTATATAGTTTTGGCGCTAATATTGGTGTTAAGGGCAAGTTGCGCGGTACTCTTTTCTTTGCTATAGCGGTTACAACGGACCTTTTTAATAACTTCTTAAATCTTAGTAGACGTACATTTAGTTAGACGACCTAATTAAGGTGCATCTCTAAGGTAGATATTAAGAATTGTGCGGCTTTTAGTCTTGTTAAAGCCGTGTTTCCGTGCTTCTTGGACGACCGATTTAATGCGGGAGACGCTCATTTTAGTAGCGGCTTAAATGTCGGCGTTTGTGCTGCCGCAAATCTTTATAGTAAGGGCCTGAGCCCTTGTATAGATATCATATGAGTTACCTATTATAAACGGTAAAATATAATAAGGATTTAATGTATTTTAAAAGCTTATAGAGTATGGTATTAAGGGGGGGGTTGTATATGCCGCGACCCCGCGGTGCGCGCCAAGCATCGCTTACGCCACAGTAAGCTACTGAAGGCTAGCGCACGCCACCACAACATGGGGGGGGGCCAGGAACTTTTGACCGCTGCCTCCGTGCGGGGCATAGTGCTATAGCATCAGCATTTTGTTGGGGTGCCAAGATCCTGGAGGCCTCCTAACAGGATTTTGATTTTCCTGGAGGTCCTGATCGTCCTGACAGGCTCCTGGCAGGCTCCTGGCAGGATTTTGATTTTCCTGATCGTCCTGATGGGCTCCTGCCAGGATCTTTGATTTTCCTGATCGTCCTGTCAGGTCCTGACAGGAAACTAGTATTTCCTAATCGTCCTGACAGGCTCCTGACAGGAAACTAGTATTTCCTGATCGTCCTGTCAGGTTCCTGGCAGGATACCCCTAAGCGA
>Ga0307515_10002717_pt1 | contig 37848 bp, 20 predicted proteins | sample 17_EM_MG_FD_194513 | JGI IMG/M metagenome (GOLD analysis project Ga0307515, IMG submission 194513) | Populus trichocarpa ectomycorrhiza microbial communities from riparian zone in the Pacific Northwest, United States - 17_EM | ecosystem: Host-associated > Plants > Roots > Unclassified | place... | reverse complement strand
ACTTTCTAATATATATATATATATATATATTCTTTTATTCTAATGTGTTTTACACCCATTTGGCTTCTTCAAAAAAGAAAAGGGGGGCTCATTTGTGAACTTCTATAGAGAGAAGTTAGAGAGAGGTTTAGAGAGAAAAGATAAGAAGGGGAGGTGCTCCAACAACCATATTGTCATTGTACACCATTGGATTCGACTTATTTTAAAGTATGTTGTGCGCCTCACTATTTTCATCATCTTAATATTAAAAAAAATTATCTTGAATTTTTTAAAGTCAAATCACGCTTTTGCAGATCATCCAGATTGTCTTGGGATGTGTCAAGTTGATTGGTTCACATCAAGGCAACTTCAATATGGTTTAATTTTAAACTTGAGCTAGACAAGAAGTCAAGTTAGGGGGTTTTAAGATTGACTTGCTAGACTAAATTTAATAACAATGCTAAATAATTTTCTATGACTTGATTATTTTAATTTTTTTTTTATTCGAGTTGTAACTTAGCAGGACCCGTAAACAAGTCATTATGTTATAAGGATTGTTGTGTGGCTGCAACCTTTTTTCTCTTAATGACAGAGGTCGAGACACACCAAAATAAAAATATGTGTTTGCTTTGCATAAAATATTTTATATTTCACCAAAATAAAAAATATATCAATGGAGTGTTTGCTTTGTATAAATGTTTATTTCTTTGCTAAAATATTTTATATTTCATCAAAATAAAAATATATCATTGGAGTGTCTCAACCTCTTTTATTTGTAAAATATCTTCTTATAAAACATTTTAAATGATTTTAATAAGAAATGATGTTAAAAATATAATGATAATAGAGTGATGATATTGTGCTATATTGATGAGGTAGTATGGTAGCAGTGATGATGAGGTGAGAATAAGGATGATAGCGATGATGGTGTAATGAAGTAGTGGTAGTGCTGATGACCTAGTGGTGTTGGTATTGATATGGTGGTGGTGGAGTAATAGGGGTGGCAGCGACTTGTTGGTGTTGGTGGTGGCGACAACAATGAAGATAATGAAAGTGGTGGTGGGGGTTTCGGTTTTGCGGTGAAGTGGTGGTAAGATAATGATGGTAGTAGATGAAATAATTGGATGATATTGTAAGTGAATTATTATCTGTAAATATTTTATGAAATTTTATAAGTTGATTGTGAAATACTTTATATTGATCATTTTTTTATAACTATTTTACATGAAATAAACTTGGAAAATCAAGAAAATATCTTCCTCTAAAATATTTTGTACAAAAAAATGCCTCCAAAATTGTTGTTTGTATGCACAAGCTACTTGAGAATGTTGATTTGGTAATGTGGTTGCATTGCTTTTGAAAATTTATTTCAAGGTGAGTTTGAACTTAAGATATATAAAAAAAAATTATGATTTCAGATCTTTTGGATAATTGTGATATAAAGATGTTAAAATAAATTAAAAGAAATATCCTAAAAAACCATTAATTTGATATATTTTTAAATAAAAAATACTTAAAATATCACCAGTGATGAGATTCAAATGTTTTTTTCTATTTAATATTCTACTTTCTATTAAATTGTTTTCATTGTCTTTTTATCCCAACAATTAATAACTTTTTTTAAAACTAGATAGCGAATCATTTATTTTTATTTTATTATTTTATTTAATAACAAAATATAATGTTGAATTTAATTGATTATATATTATTATTGGTTGTATTGTTTTTGTAAGTGTTATTTTTATTAATTTTAAAAATAAGATTTTTGGTTAATATATAAAATGTAAACAGAGACATGCTCCGTTCAAAACAAGGACATGTTCGCTAGGATCGATGTCCTGGCTTGATCTTCCAACGACATGGACAGTGAGACGTATTGAACAACCAAACGACATGCTGTGTTTATCAAAGCAAAGAAATGCTGTGTTTATATATTTTTGGTTAATATATAAAATGCTTATCAAAGCAAAGTGATATATTTGCTGATTCATCATTTTTTTTTTTGTTCACAGTAAGGTAGAAAGGAACAACAGTTTTTTCAAAAAGACGTTGTTCCTCTCTACAAGATGGTTACAACAAATCTACAATTGAAATCTGTTTTTTTTTTCCATCAAGAAGACATGGAAAATGCTGATGAAAAGAATGGCGATCCTCCGATGCTCTTTGTCTTGAGTATATTTTTCACTAGTATTCTCCACCTAATCTCATCCTTCTTGCTTTGTTTCTTGGTCCTCTCCTTGAAATTCCTAACACGACAAGTTTCTCGGTTGATCAGTCTAACAAGAGAACGAGGTTTATTCATGTCATAATGATAGGATGAGAAGTATAGAAGGCTCACCTGCATAAAGGAACTCTGCACGCCTCTGAATCAACACAGAGACGGGAGTGTAGTTCCAATAGTTGCCACATTCTCTTGCAATGGATGCAACCACCAGGTACTCTTAGCTTGCAACTAGCAAAATGGCGGACAATCATTTCGAGTCCTTTGCATGCTGAATAGTTGCAGGGTGCCTGATCATCTCGGAAATCTTTATCATGAGGCCCAATTGTCTGACAACCATCTCTGCATATATGAACAAGAGCCTCCATTGCTTCGTATAATTGGAAATAGATCTTTCTCTCATTTGATTTTCTAATTCTTTCCCTTTGCATCTGCAAATGATTTGGACCATTCAGATTTGCCGCTTTAAACATGAGTGGCCACAAATGTTGTACAGAAAATAGATTCCTTACATTTTCTTCATCATCCAAGGACTCCAGAAGTTCCCTTTCAAGTGATGGGTGGCTCTTTTTCATTACTTTCCATCCTTCAGTGATGGAAATTTCCTGGAAGTTCTTCAAGATCATGCGATGACAAATGAGGCTAAGCCGGGGAGCATCACACAACAATGCAAGCTGAAAGATGTCAACTACATTCTCTGAGGTAAGAAAACCATGCTCCAACTGCTGAATACATATTTGCTTCAATGCTGGAACCACAAACACATGTGAGAGCACTAGCAAATGCAGCACATAATCCTCCATTTCCTCTTTCTCATAGCTGTGCAAAGACCACGAATAACAGTTTTAGTATAAGAGCAGCAGTGTTAACAAGCTATAAAAAAAGGTCCTAGATACAGCGCATTCATCTTCTTTTTTATCTTCTTGAAGAAACACCAATGAGGGTAAATTTGTTACCAGGAAGAATACAAGAGTCGAATAAAAACTCTAACAGCGTTGTGTGGAACACCATGAATTGAGATCGATCGTCGTCGACCTCGGCCTTTTGCTTGCTTTAGCATTCCTTTCATCACTTGAGAAGCCATTCCCTGTTGAGAAACATTCAGTTTATGAATAAGATTCTGTTTTGATTTAACAGAGCACATCTTATTATAGCAGATTCATATCTAACAAAGCCTGGAAAATGAAAATTTGCAATTAAAATATGTGAATTTATTTACAAGATCTGCACAATCTATTGCTGGTAATAGGATGTACTAATTTTCTATGATTGTGCTGTATGTGTAGCCAGAAAAATAAAATCAACAAACACACAGGTTTTCTATATTCACCACAAGGCAGGAAACCAGGAATCCCATCTCTTTATGATCATTGGCCAGACCTTCTGAAAAAAATACAGCAGTTTAGGATAACACAGACCACAGTTCCTTTTGGATATTTCTTATATCCTTATCCAAACTTTCATTACATGTTTAGTCAAATTTCTAAAAGGGCCAGCACTTTGTAATCTAAACCAACTCTTTATCATCATATATTCATCAGAAAATGAAACAAGGGCTTACAAGAACACTAGCATGCGCGTATATGGAGCCACCATTATCAGTGCTAATCGTAACATCGGCTCTATAGCCTTCATCAAAGAGTTGGTCCCACAAGTCCCTGGTAGCTGTGCGGACACAGCTATATCCTCTTAATGTTGAGGCATTTATGAATAACCCCTTTTGGTGGTAACTGGTTGTTGGTGGACCGCGTGATGGAGGTGGCACTGGAGCTCCTTTCTTGGCAACTAGGGCAAATTCTTCGGAGATGTTATCCATTTCTTCTATCAGATTCTAAGTAACCCTTCTGCAGATTGAAAGAAGGGATCAAAATGAGATTTTAATTAAAAAAAAAGGTCATGTGGGAAGATTAAGAGTTATTAAATGTTCAGAAAGAAAAAAATCAATGATATTATTTGTTGACTCTCATGAAAAAGGAGAATATGATAAATCGTAAAAGATAAAAGAAACAATGATTTTGATTTAAATAGCAAATCCTGAGTTTTCTAAATGACTTTATTCAATGCGAAAGTTACCATTTAGATTGAAATCTTTCACAATTCTCAAGAGAACATAAGATCAAATAATGCATCCAAAAGCGACCTTTTCTTGGCAAAGTTATAGATCCGAAATTAATTTCTCAGATATACTCCCCCAAAACTTCCCAAGCCATTGCCAGGCTCCATGACAAACATTGGGTGACCAAAACTGGACACGTCTTTATCATTACACATCAAGATTCATACAAGACAGAAGCAAATGCATATAAGGAATGCAATGGGTAAAGAAAAGAAGAAAGGAGTCCAAAAGTTCTTGAAACCCACAAAATTATTTCATGTATTCTGCTGATAGACACACAAAACTCCTTCATTCGCAGAGGTATTAACAAATCAGAGTATGTCAAAGAAGTGCAAAGTGATAAGAAAAAAAGAGAATCCATGTGGGCTACGAGAAGAAGATCATTGGATTACAATAAAATGGAATGGACTAAAAAAGATCCGAGCACGTATAGAGGCAAAAAGCATGTATGGTAACAAATAAAATGTTTCCATCTATTCCTATTTCTACAATCTTAATACTAATCCACAAGGCTGCATCTTTTCAATACAATTCCCAATTACTTGTGATCTTCAACGATCACGTTAATATTTTATAGAATTTGTATCCATTCCCTTTTTTACAATCCTGCACTTCGAGAATGTCGATTAAGTTCAAAACTTGATCAAGATCTCATTGTTTAAGAATAGGACTACGCAATTCAGGAATAATAATAAAGAAAAACTCCAGAAAACATATAAAACCAAGACAATCAATCAGATCCCAGTCCTTGGAATTAAAACAGGGGGGAGAGAGAGAGATGACATGCCTCTTTCAAACTGTCTAAAGAGAAATGTATCCCCAATCCAATGCCAAGGTTTCGTCTTCCTTTTTCCACAGCAGAAGAAGAGAGAAGGGAAAGAAAAAGAAATGAAATCCCTGCCTAACCCTCTCAAAGTAATATCCTTGAAAGTTTCAGAAGAGGTTACAGGAATGCTTCTCTCCTCCCTCTTCTTTCTTATTAACAGAATTAGGGTTATTATAATGTTAAATCCAACGAACTGACACACTATTTTATAATTGATGGTGTTCTTTGATTTGAGCACCATCAAGTGCCCCTAGATATTATTTGTCTTCGTTTCAAGTAAAAAAAGCATTTTTATTTGTAATCCTTATTTTATACATGAACACAGGCCTTAAATATCATGGTCAGCTATCAAAAAGTCACATGTGATATATTTTCTTTCTTGTCTCCTTCCATGCTGACTCACGCACACACAGGAGGGGAATCGCCGGCCTCCCCTTCCATTTTCTTAGGCCTTTTTCCTCCAAAAAAAAAAAAACACAATTCACCTACCGCTTTCTTTCAACGGTCATCATTATTTGCCGCGATATTTTTCATTTTTTTCTTTTTTTAATCTTCTCTTGGAATAGAAGAAACTAATTTCAGGAGCCGTGCAGACAATTAAAGGGTGTAATCCAGCTAATATATGTCTGTCAAATTTGTTTGTTTGTGGTTTTTTATGGTGCGTATGTGTGTACGGCCGTCGGACAAGACAGTCACCCTTCTTTTTTAGGTGTGAAGTTCAGTTTACTCGGGTCATCATCATTCATGGTTTTTATATAGTTTTATCAGATTTATCTCGTTGAAAATATTTTTTTTTTTTTTGAAGATATTCGTGTTATTATAATTAGAGTTTTGTTGATTAGAATTTTGGTGTATTTTTTTAAAAAATTTTATTTAATATTTTTATTGGGCATGGTTATTATAAATAGTGACAAGTTATAAAAATCCTGATTTTCAATTGTGACATATAAATTATGTTATTTCATTTGTTTTTAATTGTGCTATTAAAAAGGTCTTTTGAACGTACCTCATGACTTCGTTTAGTTGCTCACTAGCTAGATGACCCGAGTTACACTCCGGGTTAGATTAATTTAGATAATTGAAAAAACTGCACATACTATCAAAGTAGCGACACAAAAAGCAAATAAAATAAAATACCATGAAACAAACATCTCATGCTTATTCCTAATCAAATAATTTAGTTTAATTAAAAAAAACCTTTATAAAAAAGAAAAATTCAACAAAGGAAAAAAAAAAACCAAGATAACCCGTGTTATTTTCAAAACAACTAAAAAATCCCATAGAAATAAAAAATATATATTGGAGGATGAAACCGGAAGAAAATAAGCTTAAAAAAAGCGAAAAGATATCAAGCAAACTCGGGTGAACCTCTTAAACACAAGTTAATCTTTCATACTCATGTCTGTTAAGTTTTAGACTCGAGCTTAATCAAGAAGCTCAACATCTAACCAATTTAATGTTGAAAGATGAAACCAATTAACTTAATTTAATTATTTTTTTAAAAAAAACTAAATTTAACAAAGACGAAAAAAAAAACTCTAGGTAACTTGTGTTATTTTGAAAACGACTAAAGAACCCATAAAAAAGTGAAAACAAAATGATGGAGAATGAAACCGACAAAAAATGAGCTTAAGAAAAGAGAAAAAAAACAAGCAAACCCGAGTGAACCTCATAAACCCAAGTTAATCTCTCTAACCTGCAACTCATTAAATTCTAGACTTAAGCTCAATCAAGAAGCCAAACACCTGACCGATAAAATGTTAAAGGATGAAATCATAAAAAAAATCAATTTTTAAAGATTTTCAAGGTAAAAAAAATAGCAATTAAAAAAATAATAATATTTGATAGGGGAAAAAAATGATGAAAGTGTAAAAAAGAAAAACAATTTTAAAAACCATTTTAAATAAAATAAATAGCAATTAAAAAAATAGGGATCGAACCTAACAGATGAAAAAAATACATGGGGGATGAAATTGAAAAAAACAATTTCATAAATTATTCCAAACAAAACAAATAGTAATCTAAAGAACACAGACTGAATCTTAAGAAAAATAAAATTGAAAGGCTGCTTTGAGCATTTGGAAGGCCAACACAAAAATCAAGAAGGAGAGAGGGAAAAAGAAAAAAGAAAGAAAAGGCCACATGTGTTAAACTTGAGGCAATTAGATCACATGCACAACCTAGTTGTGGAGGGGCCACCGTGATGCTTCAGTGACCGCCCTGGAAACAGGCTTTCATTTATCAGATGGCGCCGTATGCGCTGTTTGAAGCCTGCGACTACTGTTCACGCACCTTCAGTTTTTTAACTTTTTTATTTAGCAAAAGACCCTATCACCCTTAATGAAACTTGAGAATTACAAAATCACCAAATCTAAAAGACTAAAGTACCCCTAAACCAAAGGGCAAGTTTTTTTTTTTAATTTGAAGGGAAATGAAGTAATTTAATTGTGTTTAAATTAAGTAAAAGACCAAAATCCCTTTAATGCTATTTTTTTTAGTAGCTAAGGTTAGATAAGTGATTCGACTTTCTAAAAAAAAAAGATGGTAAAGCCCTTAAAGACATGCTTAGAAATTTTACTGCACTGAATTAATGTGTGAAGACCTTCTTGCCCGCATCCAATTAAAAAATGACTTTTTGACCATTAAAAAAATACCATTATACCCCCATGCAAGGTTTAATGTGTTCACCTTGAGGTCAAATATTCATGTTTTTATATATTTTGTTGATAACAATAAAACAAAAATTAGACTAATAACATGCTTTATTGAGAATAAGTTTTAAACAATTTTATTCAAAGAATATTTCAAAAAACATGAAGGATTTTGTGAAGAAATCAATCAAGAAGTCCAAGGGAAAAATATTCATTCTATTAATCCTATAAGTGTTATCTTGTGAGATATTGAGATACTAAAAGTTTCAATTGTAATATTCACTTATAAATCACACTTATAAATCTTTGAGAGTTAGGGGAAAACTCTTGATTTTGGTGAAGTATTTTCATGAAGAGAAAAATCTTGAAGATGACATATCTTCAAGTGGGAGAAAAACTTGAAGAGAAAATATCTTCAAATGGTATTAAAATCGTAGTGTGGATTTATCAAGTGGTCATTGTACTATAAAGTTTGGACAAGTTAAAGAAAACAATATTCAAGTATGGTTTGGTACTTGAGATGGGGATCTAGGCTTGCCGAGTCACATTAAAAACGAGTTTGCAAATTCTCTCCCTTGTCTCTTTACTTTAATTATATTGTTGGTTATTATGTTTATTTGAATTAATTTGCATTTAAAAAAAATTAGTGAGACACTTAAATCACCCCTTATAGTTACCTTCAAGGTTGTTAAAAACGCATTTTTGACACGGTATGAAAAATACAAAATAAACTCGGATCGTAAAAACGGATCGTAAAATCGTAAGGAATTTTAAAATACATTAAAAAAATAAAAAATTCATGCTTCAAATAAAAATTCATACATAGTTCAAGCACCTTAAAATATATGTTTCAAATAAAAATTCATACATAGTTCAAGCATCTTAAAATACATGGTTTAAATAAATTCATACATAATTTAAGTAACTTTTCATTAACTAACAATTAACAAACTTAAAACAAACAATGTATTGGTGTTCAAGAATATGCATATGCACCAAATCGTCATTTCTTTCCCTTTCCATCTTCACATAATTGCATGATAATTCCATGAGCATTAAAGTTGGGCAGAACACATAAAATTATCAAGCATATCCATATGCCCATATGCAATCTCACCACAGATCTTTTTAGCACAAGATATTCAATTGCTTACTTGTTGTGGTACATTATAACCCTTTGGGACTACAAATACTTCATTATCAAGAGGGATGCCAATAGATGGTCATTCTGACCGAATGAAGTGCTCGTTATCCCATCATTTCCATTCTCGAGAAAGCCCGAGAAGATGATGAACACCAATATAAGTTGAAGCAACACGGACTGTGTCTCAACAACCTTTGGCATGATTATTAATCAATCAGCCAATAACAATTCAATAGTTGCATCCAAGGTTATCAAAAACGTGTTTTGGCTGTATCCCATAATAAATGAAAATAATCAATCACAACGGAAAGTCAACAAAAATAGCATACTATCCATTCTTGATGATTAATTTCAGTAAATGCAAGCTTAATTGGTTGTCTGAACAAGGCTCCCCTGCTAAAGTAGAAAAGGCTCCTAGAAAAACTAAAGCAAAAGAAATTGGCAAGTTCTCAAAGTGCTTTCTATTTATACCGCTACAGCAGGTTAGTGAATGTTCTGCTTAACACATCATGATAAAACACGATCCATCTAAGCAAGTTCAGTGCAGTTGAAAAAGCTAAACAGAGAGAAACATGAATATATAACTACCGAGTTAGAAGATTTACGAGACCACGAAAATGCTTGCCAGCATTAGAGTATCTCCGTTTCTCATCATGAGCTACACCCCTCCCCACACCATAGCCAAATCCATAACCAATCCCACATCTAGCACCCAATCCAATGCCAAACTGTAAACCAGGAATACCAGGACCAAACCCATCACCTGAAGAATTGACCATTAAAGCCTCAGTAAAACACAATATGATGATAATGATAATGATCATCATCATCACATATAAGATAAAAAGCAACACAAGCTGCAGCCATCAAATAGAAATATTAAATGCAGTCAAATAGCACAACTAAGACTCGAAAAAGAAAAAAAAGGCCGATTGAGAGTATCAAAGTTTACTAAACCAATTCTTTGTACAATCGATTTCCAACTCTAAAATCAAACAAACACAAGCCGTTTTGAAATCCTTCTAAAAACATCAAAAGAAGAGAACAAAAGCATTACTTTGCAACAAGAAAAATGGCTGACAAGTTTTGTCTATTTCAAACATAACCAGCAAAAACCAGGACATAAAAGTCAGCTAGCAACAAAAGAAGGCTAAACACTTTCCTCATTCTAAAACGAGCAAAGAGAAAAACATAATAATCGTACCTTAGAGGGAATAAAGGACTGCAAGGCAAATCATAGATTGCCTTAAGATACAAGAATGTATGTGGCAAGTTGCAAAGGATTACATGACAGCTGATTTCTTAATTTGACTGGCGATTTGGGGAAAGGGACTAACAATTTGGGGAAAGGGGAAAGGGGAAGGGTGGAGTGTCGGGCGGGGGAGTGGGGACTCATGGGGAAAGGGGAGTGCAGCTGTTTTAATTTTAATGTAAAATCGTGAAATCGGTCCGGTTTGAGCGATTTTAACGAGTCGGACCGAGTTTACTGGTTTTCGAGTTTTTAACCCGATTTAACACATTTTTGTGTTTTGACTCGTAAAATCATACGATTTTACAAGTCAAAATGCGTTTTTGATAACCTTGGTTACCTTAATCCTAGAACAACATAATGATCTTGGAGTGAAGGGCAAAATCACAATTTCACTATTATAATCCAAAATGAATTTACTCACATGCTATAGTTGAAAACTAGACTCTTTTAGATTTATTTAATTTCAATTAACAATTAATTGACTTGTTATATCTTATATACCCGCACTACATCACAGACCAAATCAATTTGTTTTAACATAATAAAAAATATTCATGTTATAGAGAACTATTTAAAATTATTATTAAATCCGATCTAGTGGATCAACCTTAAAACCTTTTCAACTTGACTCTTTGCCTAGCTCATGTTTAAATTAAATGTGTGAGAGTTGCTCTAACGTAACTCAGTTGACTTAGTCAAATTAAAAATAATCCAATTAATTGGTAAAGAAAGGTATGAGAATCAAATTAAATAAAAAATGATGAAATTAAAAAAAAAGTGAGGGCACTTGCTTTACTAAAGCGGGTACATGGTTTTAGCATAAAGAAGAATAAATCTAGCCTTTTGATTCCAATCCCCGTTCAAAGAAAGGTTTGCTGGATATTCGAAAATGAAAAGTCAGGTTTTTTTGCTTCTTCTAGTTTCATATACAAGCATATAAAACGATTGCATTCCTAATTCATATTTACTGCATCATAAATTATAATCGAGATTCTATATTAACATGACACTCATATTTATTAAATTTAAATTAAATAATAATGATTTAGTATATTCTTAAAATTTAAAGGTTGCATTATTTTTTTAATTTAAGTGCTTATAACAATTTTTTTATTTTTGATTGAAAGGTTTGTACTGTTTTTATTTATTTATTTAAGTATTCATTTTGTTCAATTTTTTCATTGATGACAAAAATATTAGTTTCAAAATACAATTAATTCTATTTCAAACACTATTGAAAAAAAAAAAAACCAAATTTTCTATCTTTCAAAAACTTCTAGAATTTTTATTATAATCTAAAGACTCATCTTCCTATCTTTCACCTCCATTTTTTTTAAACTGCTTCCATCATCTATATACCCCATCTTTCAAGCTTTGCACAAAAAAATAGATCATATTGAAGAAAAAATGATTGATTTGTTAAAAGTTTTTGAAATATAACTCTTAATTCATGTTTGTTTATTGATATGGTTGATTGTTTCTATGGTGGTTTCTAGCTGCTTTATGATTATATCATGTTTAACAGTAATTGTAAAACCACACTTTTTTTTTTTGTGGTGGAGAGGTTTATTTATATAGGAATGTACATATATAATTATAGTAGGAAACTAACTATAGGAACAATCACCTAATTATTCTAATAAATTATTTCCTACAATCAAGGAGGATAACGTGATATGTTGCTTTCCTTATCATCCCCCTGCAAGCTGAGTGTGAGATTGACATGAACACGAAGCATGGAGAGCAAGAATGTGAATAGCATTCGAGAGAGACTCTTAGTGAAGATGTTAGTAATTTGCAAGTGAGATGACACAGATTGAGGCTGAATAACCCCTGACGCTGCTAACTCATGAATAAAGTGGTAATCAAGAGCAATGTGTTTCGACCTTTTGTATGAAACTAGATTGAGGGTAAGAAAAATCGCACTCTTGTTATCACAAAGGAGTAACGACTTGTGAGATAAGGAAACTTTGAGGTCACGAAGAACATGAGTTATCCAAACAACTTTAGAAGCCGTGTGAGCCAAGACGCGATGCTCAGATTCACAACTAGAACGAGAAATAATAGGTTGTTTCTTAGCACTCCACGAGATGAGATTGTCACCCAAAAACATTGCGTAACTAAAGGTGGAGCAACGCGTGTCAGGGTAACTAGCCCAATCAGCGTCAGAGTAGGCAGTAATACTAGTAGGTGAAGAAGAAGAGAAATAAAGGCTATAATGAAGAGTACCCTTAACATACTGAAGGATACATTTAAGGGCTTGAAAGTGATGCACCGTAGGAGATTGCATATATCGACTGACAAAATTGACAGCATGAGTAAGATCAGGATGAGTGATAGTTAAGTATTGCAAAGCACCCACCATGGAATGATACAACGTGGGATCAGTGAAGGCATCACCATCGCTGGACAGCTGTTTTGAAACAACCATGAGAGTTGTTGTTGGCTTGCAATCAAGTAGCTGAGCACGGGCAAGGATATTATGAGCATATTTTGCTTGGCTCAAGAAAAGGCCATTAGCAAAGGAGGAAACCTCAAGACCAAGAAAATAATTCAATGTTCCCAAGTCATTCGTGGCAAACTCTCGATGAAGTTGTTGAATAAAATTATGAAGGAAAGGAGTATTGTTGCCAGTGACAACAATATCATCAACATAGAGTAATAGGTCGAGGATAATGTTGGATCTAGCATAGACAAAGATAGAGGAGTCAACAGTGTTGCAGGTGAAACCAAGATGAAGTAAAAAGAAACTAAACTGATGGAACCAAGCCCGAGGGGCTTGCTTTTAGCTATTGAGGACCTTCTTAGCTTACAAACATGATGATGAAATCGTGGATCAGTATAACCAAAAGGTTGCTCCATGTAGATAATTTTGGTCAACAAACCATTGAGAAATGCATTGTTGACATCTAATTGATGTAAAGGCCATGATAAGACACTGCAAGAGAGATGACAAGACACACGGTGAAGGATTTAATAACAGGACTAAAAGTGTCGTGAAAATCCAAACCAGGAAGTTAAGAATAGTCTTTAGCAACAAGGCGAGCTTTAAGATGATCAACAATGCCATCAACTAAGTATTTGACATGAAATACCCACTTAGATCCAACAATATTAGTGTGGGGAGGATGAAGAACCAAGACCAATTTGTCATTAGAGGAAAGAGCATCCAGTTCTTGGACCAACGACGAAGGTAACAAGGAGGAAATGTATGAGTGATGTTTAGGCTTGAAGACACTAGCCTTAGTTCTAGTGATCATCAGATGATGGTTAGAAGAAGCTGCAAAAGGAATGACAGGTTAGTCTGATGGCAGAGAAACAATAGATGAGGATGATGCTGCAGTAGGAGAAGAGATGGGCTCTGCTGTGGAATCAACTATGACAGTAGAACCTAACGATGAAGGCTGCACTAAATCACCAAAAAGGTTACCAGTACAAGAAACACAAGATGAAAAAGAAGGTGGAATAGGAAGTGATGGGGAAGAGTGCCGAGTTTCAGAAGGAAGAGAGGGCACAACAAGTTCAGAAAAAATCGAAATATCTAGTGATGTGGGATCGCAGGAAGAGGAGGGACTAGCAAATGGAAAATTAATCTCATCAAATCAGGCATGAAAAGTGATATAAATATGCTATGTAGAAGGATCAAAACATCAAAACCCCTTATGAGACATGTTATAGCCAAGAAAAATACAAGCAGTGCTATGTGAAACAAATTTGTGAGAGGTATAATCTTGTAAGTAAGGAAACACATGACAACCAAAGGGATGGAAATCAGCATATGTGGGTGGCTTACCAGAAAAATTTTTATAGGGATAAAGGTTACCAATAACAGATGAGGGCAACCGAATGATGGTAAAAACAACAGTACTGAATGCATCAAACCAATGTGATAAAGGAACCTGAGAATGGAATAACAAAGCAAGACTAGTTTCAGTGATGTGGCAATGCTTACATTCAATGTGACCATTCTGGGAAAGGGTGAGGGACAAGACATTTGGTGATGAATGTTGGAAGCAAGAAGATGGGATTGAAATTGATTGCTCGTAAATTCAGCTCCCTCATCGCTTTGAAAATTTTTAATTTTGCATGAGAACTAAACCTCAAGAATAGTTTGAAATTGCTTAAAAATCATAAAGGCTTAAGATTTTAATGTCATGGGATAAAACCACGTGAAACGCGAATGATCATCGATAAATATAATGTAATAACAAAAATTGGATGAAGACATGACAGGAGCAGGGCCCCATATATCATAGTGAATAAGGTCCAAAACATGGGGAGCACGTTGATCATTAGCATTAAAAGGTAGTTTATGACTTTTAGCAGTCTGACAAGCAACATACAAGTTAGGAGAGGGCAATAAAGAAGTAACATAAAGATAACCTTTTTTTATTTAACATGACCTAAACGTGCATGCCATATATCATATAAGGCACACAGAGAATTATTTTTAAGAGAAGAAACAAATGCGGATTGACTACGTTCTAGCACATAAATACCATCTTTACGATGACCACCAGTTGCCACCACCTTTCCTGTATTGCAGTTCTGTATGATAAACGATGTATCAATGAAAGTAATAGATAAAAGATAATCAAAATTTAATTTGCTAATAGATAATAGATTTTTTGTGAGCTGGAGAACAACTAAAACATCTAAAAGTTTAATGTTTGGAGATGGGGAAAGAGTAACAACATGGGTAATCGACAAGGAGGCTTCATTACCTACTATTACACAATCCTTACCATAATAAGATTGAACCTTGTCCAGTTGAAAGGAGTCGGACGCCATAAATGCAACAACTCTAGTATAAGTGTACCAGTCAGCTACTGTGTCGGTTAAGGAGCAGTGAGAGAAGGATTCAACAATGTTTTCAAGGTTAGTAGCCTTTACATAACGATCAGGGTAGTGAGCAACTGTATGTTCAATGTTGTGACATATCTAGCAACATCGAGAATAATTAACACGACCCTTGCCATGACTAGGAATGAAAGATCCTCTTCCCTTACTATGAAACTTACAAAAGCCTCCATTACGTGTTAAATTGAAGTTGCCTTTGGCGACAACGAAAGCAACAGATGAGATAACAGGTGTTTCAAGTGATTTTTGAAAAATTTTAGAACTTTCAGCCTTGGAGACAAGATCTCAAAAGGAAGGAAAATGAGAAAATGATAGCTGAATAGTTGAGAAGTTTGCAAACTCAGAGCCTAGGCCATGAAGAAACCAATGAACTTTGTCTGTTTCATCAGCAGGAGAACCTATGGCATTAAGTTGATCGCAAAGTGCTTTAAAGGAACGAGAGTACTTAGTAACACTGCAAGATCCTCATTTTAAATGTTGCAAGTCATCTTTAAGACAAATTTCATGAATTTTGGATCGATAACTAAAAGCAAATTCAAGAGCAGTCCATACTGTATGAAACGTAGAGACCATGGACTTCAACTATGGCTTCCTCGGTTAGAGAGAAAAGGAGTATAAGTAGATGTTGATGATTTCCGGGTAGCATGTTTGAGATACTAATTGAATCAGAGAGGATATGTCCAAGCGGCGTAAACAGAGAACCATTAATATAGCCAAAAAGGTTTTGAGAACTAAGAAGTGGAAGAATGTGATTTCGCTAGAGAAGATAATTGGTAGAAGAAAGCTTGATGGTGATTATATGAAACATTTTTTGAAGAGAAATAGAAGAATTTAGAACAATTGAAGTCATTGGATCAATGGATGTAAATCCTATACTACTCTGATACCATAATAGTAATTGTAAAGCCATACTTTCTTATGCGGCGGAGAGGTTTATTTATATAGGAATGTACATATATAATTATAGTAGGAAACTAACTATCAGAACAATCACCTAAATATTCTGCTAAATTATTTCCTACAATCAAGGAGGATAACGTGATTTGCTGCTTTCCTTATCAATGCTAATGATTGTAGTGAAGGATATGATTATTTATTTTTTCAACCGAATCTAAAAAAAACAATGGATACCTTTATTATATTATTTTTTCTATCATATTTGTTTAACATTTACTCTTTGTTTATTTTTTATTTTAATTTTTTTTGTTTTGATTTCTTTTAATAAAATCACCAATCAAAAAATTAATCAATTATGATTAATTTGGAACTTTTTTTTTCTATAACGTCTAAAAAAATAAATATATTTTAAAACTAATTTTTTTTTCATAAATTAAAAAAATGGAGTACTTAAATAAAAAATACAATAATACTTATATAAGTGGGTTTGAGCATTCAATTGAATAAAAATAACAGCACGAACCTTTCAATAAAAACAAAAAAAAAAGGTATAAATTGATAGGATCAAGACTATCCAATTGAGCCAATAACAAGATCAATTACAAAGAAGCTCAAATATGCATTCAAAATATTCAAAAAAGAGGCTTATTCAAAATACTGTGGCCAATATGGATTTTAATGAGGCAACATCAACAAGTGAAGATTAGATCTTAGTCAATTTAAATGATGCAAAAAAGAGGCATGATTCATCTATTTCATGGGTTAATTAATCTCAGCAATTAGAGACTTATTTTTTCTAATGTACAATTTTACTCTAGCAATCATAATTTTTTTATCTAACTGTTGGATCAGGCTAAAAGTTTATTAGAAGTTTTTAGATGTCTTATTCTATATTGAGTTAAAATTTTAGGGCAATTAGAAATCAAAAATATTTTGTGATAAGGTCCAAAAGCTATTGTACGAGAACTGTATTAGTTTCCTAGTGGATTTAAGATTTTTTTCCTTTTTTATTTAATTTCTTTTGGCATTGTTTAGGATGTTTTTGCCTATTATAAATAGGGTTATTTAGCTTGTATTTAGGTTTTTATTTTGACAAACTTTGATTTCAATAGTTATTTTTTATTTCAACAATTATTATTGTGTGTGTAAGTTTTGTTTATACCTTTTGGTTCTGCATTAAACTACTCTTACTTATTGAATAATTAAACAAGCTTTGTGACATATTCTATATTTCTTGTTCATGTCTCTTTATGGGCGTTATGTGGGGATTAATCATGAAGCAATCATTGACTTAAGACCGGGCATTAAAATACTTAAAATCGATAATATCCTTCCACAAATTCCAAGATATTACTTCAATTTCACTGATTTCAGTACCGTTGTCACTAGATTCGATGAAACATCTATACTCATAGCTTATTTTTGCATTATGTTTACATTCTAATTTAGTTTACAATAGAATTTCCTATAATGAAGCTTATTTAATATAGATATAAATGAGTTTCTCTTATTGGTTTCACCCTTTTCTTTGTTATCACATATGTAATTGGTAAATTAAAAGCCATTCAACCCCTAGAAAAGATTATGTTGCAAGGAGAAAGGTTACAACATAAAAGAGAGCTTATCATTGACAACTTAAGGTACAACAAGACACCTTTTTATAAATGAATATTTCCTACTCACACATTACAATTATTGTTGTAACCCAATTTTGGCCCATTAACTTTTTATTTTATTTAACGGGGTTTAAAATGAAAAATTAAAAGATCATAGATTATTTTGATGAAAAACGTGATTTGTCAGCTTGCGTGAAAACTAGGGACTACAATGTGCTTTTGTCATTCTATCCTTATCTTCAAGATAATGCTTGTCTTCAAGATAATGCTTGTCTTCAAGATAATGATAGGTATCCGCTTTCAAATTTGATTCTTAAACAAATTCAAACTTTAAAGAAAAGAATGAGTTTGATTGAAACTTTATTTCTACACGCGATGAGACTCTTGCACTATAAATATAGATCTCAGTGTATGCAAAAGGGTGATTGGAAAAGCAGGTACAAGAAACCCCGAGGAGATTACAAAAAGAGAAGAAAGAAAAAAAAACCTGGAAGAGGGGGGGCCTGAGGCCGCCCCCTCCGAGAGCAAAAAGCTCTTTTCTCACAGCCGGTAACCCTTTCCCTGTCATCTTCTTCCTCAAAGTCACGAGAGGAAGCAAGAAACTAAACAAAAAAAACTGCCAAAAAGTAGCTCGTTGCCGCAGCACTGTGTACCTCCTACAACTCCAGCAGCAGTGCAACGACAACCGTGCGTCTCCTCCCTTGCATCAGTTGCCCATCCTGCACTGGCGGCATCTCCAGCAAACCATCCTCTCTACATAGCACTGTCCCTGCCCCTCACGGCTGGCTCTCTATTCATGAGAAATACGACAACAAAGTTAATTTACGTTGACACCAGCTGGACTCCATCCTCAACCATTAACAGTGTTGCCTCCAACTGAGAGCTCCATCCTCAACATTGTTTGCAGCCAAGATTAGTAACAACAACAGCAGCAGAGGGAACCCTTCTTTCCTTTCCTCCTCGCCTAAAGCAACAACCATCGGCGTCAGCCATACCCCTGCACTTCCAGCAGCAGCCTTCTCTTCTCAGTGGTGGCAGCACGAACTTCAGTGACCTGAGCGGTAACCACCGTGAGCAACAACAACTGTTTCTCCTTAATCATGGTTGCAGACATCCCTCCTCAGCACTAGCAAGAATGAAACTAGAAGAGAGAGAGAGAGAGAGAGAACACATAAAAAAAAGACCAGAGGGAAAGATGAAATAGAGGGAAAAAAAATGAAGGAAAGACAGATGTGGTTTGTTCAAAGGTTGCCTGACCGCCAGCCTCCAATGCCACCAGCAGCGACGTCTTCATGCCAGCACTGTGTCTTCAACAAGTCCAGAACTGCAAACAACACCAGCAGCAGAGGAGTTTCCTCCATCTCTTCCATAAACATCTCTTTTTCTCTCGGCCGAACGCCAGCCTCCAGCCGACAATAACAACACCTTGTAAATTTCATTCAACAGTAAAAGTTCTTCATCATCGCCTCGTGACCTCGTTTCCAGCAACTAAAGTCCCACACCAGGTAAGCTTCCTTCCCTGTTTTGCCAAATTAATTACCTTGCCACTGTAGCATGCATGCGTGAGTCATTCACGCATGCATGCAACAATGGCCACACCGGGTCACTAGTTTGAACCAGTGACCCGACCTTTTTTTTTAAAAACGTTTTGAGACAGGGCTACATAAATAAAAACAGAATAAAAAATAGTTTTTGTTTCTTTTAATAAAGAATTTTACGGATTTATTTACTGGCGCCAGAGTCAGGAATACCGTACTTTTTGGGTTGTGCTGTATTTACCAACGCCAGAGTTGGAAATATTCATAGGCGAATATTCACTAACGCTAGAGTTAGGAATATTATAGGAAGACCATAAGAACATAACAAAAAAACAAATTTTTAGCAGTTTAAGACAAAACCAGCAATGCAGCCTACCTCAGGTAAGACGCTTAAGAGGTGATAGTATCTTCCCTTTAGCGTAACCAGTCTAGTACCAAAAATCTCTGTTGACTAATTAGGGTTCCTTGTGACCATAATACTAGGTGGTGATTCCTTGAACTAGACCGTTTCCCCCAAAGAACAAGATGCCAGATATCTGTTCTTTTTCCATTGAGATTAAATTAATTTTTTAATCGGTCGGCGCGATGTCCAGGTGTGACAATTATTATTTGTCTTTTTAATTAAAAAAATCCATTACTTTAAAAGAGGAGATGATCTTCAAGTTACATTGTGCAAGATATAACATGCCAATTCAATGAAGCTTCAATTCAAAAGCTGCAACCTCCAATAGTTGTTGTTTTTGTTGGTTTTCGAGTAAATGGATTCTATGGTAAAATTTTAGTCATCATTTTATTTAACATTTAAAGTGCTACATTGCATTCATTGATCGATTTTAATATTTTTCAATGTTTTTTACCCACTACAATGTCATCACTTCATGAAAATTATAGGGAAACTGAATTTGTCTAGCAACTTACTTTCACTCTTTTACTTCAATCCAGAGATGCCACAGACATTGACTTATAAACATTAGTAAGATAAACACGAAGCCTTTAGTTTATATTTTTCAACTATTGAAATAACCATTTTTTTCGTACCTTTTCACTGCAGCTTCGCAGAAGTACCAACAGATGTACAGGTCGTTCCATGCACTATATATACTATGTTAACCATTAAACAAAAAAAAAAAGAGAAAATAGAAAAAACCATTAAAGAAATCCTTTGCATAAATCCGATGCATTATCATTTTAAAAAATAAAATAATGCCTCGTTACAAACTTATACTTTATAGATATTCTACTAATTGCATTGAAATAATAAAGGCAATCATGGTCATTTATTGATGCCCTTACCATAAAAGTTTCAACTTTCTAAAAAACATCAGTTTTTATTCACATGATGTTAGATTCACTTGTCGTGCTTCAATCATCGATTATGATTTAGAATCATAATGGTGGTATAATAAATGCATAAAATGTATAAGAAAGGTTACAAAAGTATATCAAGGTCGTTTCATATGTGGTACACATGAACACATCACATGAATGCCCATATGATGGTAATTGAAAATATGTTTCTAGAATAATTAGAAACATGCTCATAACATTAGTGTTAATTTTTAGATTACATCTTTTCTATCAATTTCAATAACGCTTTTACCTAAAATTCCAGTTTCTTTTTCCTAATGATCACAAGAGTTTCTTTTCCCCCCTTAAGAAAAAATAACTTCCTTTTCAAATTCTTAAGAAAAAATTACTCTATACAAGTTCAAGATAGAATGCTTCATCATAGATGAAAATAATGTTACCAGTTTTATTTTGATGGGAAAAACAACTGAGTTTTTTTTTTTGTTTTACAACCCATTATTTTGTCTATGACTAGAAATACTAGGATCCTCACATACTTCCTCCTTCTCTTATGGAGAAACTAAAAAAGTTTAACATTTTCCAGATTAAGTTTGGATTATTCAAATCTACAAACAATAGGTGTGACATTGTTGCCACCTATGTATTTACTAATGATGAACCAAAGCTTATTGATTCATTACAACTTCAACAATTCAACAACACAAATGTATCTAACTCGATCTCACAATCATATGATAACCTAACTACTCTACAACAAACCAAACAAATAACTCTTTTTTCATCATACACTCCACTAATAATCTATCCTCCACTTTCAATATCTTATCAAAACAACCAATTCAACATGCAAAAAGGACACAAACCTTTCAATCAGATTCTAAAGAAAGGTATTTCTTCTTTATCATAACATATTACTTTTAAATTTCATATCTCCTGACTATTTAAAGTATAACATCTACATTGCTTTTTCCTTTTCAATGTTCTTTATTCATCTTAACCAAAAGTTGATTGCAACAGATTATAATTTTTTTTTCTTCTTCACTACTTTTAACATTATTTCACATGTATCAACAATCAAAATTTAGATAATTTAAACTCACATTCATGCATAAATCACTAAACCATGTTATATAACCATTTTATGATCTTTCTCCATGTTATGATAACTTTTATTTTAAATAAATGACTTTCTGAATCGATTTCAACTTTAAAAGGTCTAAAATATCTATAGTTTTTTATATAATGGTTTTTATTATTTAGGTATTGCTAATATTTGAACTAAAAGGATACTTCATGGTTTTTAGTTGCTTTCTTTATATCTTCATGAAAACATGTTTTTTTGTCATGTTTTCTTTCGACTATGCCTTTTGCCTCTCTTTTTCTGCTAGATTTGTCCTTGCATTTGAAACTCAGATAAGCTAAAATTTTTTTTAATCTTTCATGTCATGTTGTTAGACCTTGCAGTGAAAGACAAGGTTCTAGAGACCTTACTAACTTTATAAAGGAATCAATCAAGTTTAAACTTATTAGAAAATTGTATAACACAGATTTCATGGGTTGAAACTAGGCCATTTATATTTGCGTTACTAAGAAAAATACTTTGAAATTTATTTAGAATTTAGAGGGACAAAAAATAAAAAGACAACACTAACATGGTAAAGCTATCATTAATTAACATTCTTTTATTCTTATTGTTGTAGTGAAATCTTCAAAAGATAAGTACCAGCTCTCTTCCACTTGAGCAGTAGCAAGACACAACAACACCTTCATCATCAACTACTGAAAAAATAGCCCCAACAAAGAAACAAAAATGTTCCACACCGCCTTAAGAATAAGTAATCGGATTTCAAGAACATTCAATGCGCTCTATACTCTGTTCTTCTAACAAGAATTCACTCACCATCGATTGAACACCATAAAAAAAGTTTCAAAATTAACCTACCACTCATAATTCTAAAATAAAAAAACCTAGCCAATTCAACAAGTTACAATATTTATAATTTTTATAAAGACAACAATACTCGATTATTGTTCTTTTACATATCACAAAAAGCCCACTCAGTTTCCTATTCTAATACCTTTCAGTTATAACTTGCAACTTTGTATACTTCACCTCATATTATACTTACCTCTTGCTTCTGGTTACATAACTATTGAATCCAAGGACACCTCTGACCTTTTACAAGGACACTAAAATCTACGAAGGGCTTTTTCTCATTTTGTGTTTTTTTATCATTTGTTAATAGAAAAAAAACCATGTGTCCTTAGTACAACTAGCAGCTTTTAGAACTTCTATTGTTTCTTATGTAAACAAAAACTTTAAAATGTTCTCTAATGATAACACTGCCGTTTAAAATTTATGTTATTTACACAACCACTTTACATGTTTTAAAATACAATCTACTAGCCTGAAACGCAGCGCGGGTTAACCACAAGTCAAAAGCTAATTGGGCATGAAAGACCATTGTAAACACATATTCATTTGTCTTGTTCACTAAAAAAGTATAATGACGTCTTTGCCCTCCTAAAAAATCAAAAGTCTTGGTTTTGAGGGTATTTAGGTATTTTCACACAACACATTAGTCATTAAAGGGTTAACTAGGGGTATATGTGTGTTTGTTGATATTTTAAGCACAATAAAATATCTCAATTACCCTTTAAGACAGTTTTTGTAACTGACAAACAAAGGTATTTATGTCTTTTCACTTTTTAAAGTGTAGTGAAATAACAATTTTACCCTCGAAAGAAAAAAAATAAAACATGCGTACAAGGACCGTTTTCTCTTTTCATGGTAGTTTTTTATATTATTGGTTTCTTGAAGGGCAATTTGGTCTTTTTTCATAGATTAAATATTATTTAAATTGAAAATAGTGTTGGCGTGTGTAGAAGACGTACAGACGAGTAAGAGGTGCCCGCGTACTTTGAGCAACTTGTGTTGTTCCTCTTAATGGCAAAAAATGCCCTTAATTCGTGTTGTTAGGAGCACCACCATGTCCACTCCATGTTTGTGTGATGCATGTCGCTATTTATGAGGTGGTTTATCGTCGATAGGCCTTTTCTTTCTTTCTTTCTTTTTTTTCTCTCCTCTATTGAAAAGTACATTTTGGTCCTCTTTGTTGTAGGTTTTTCAACTTCTATCCTTTTTCCTTTTCTTTTTATTCTTGGTTTTTTTGTAGAAATTTTATTTGTTTATGACTTTCTTTACTTCAATCCTAAAAAAAATTTAGGACTTTTTTTTTTAATTTCAAACTTAGTTTTTTTTTTCTTCAGATTTTATCCTTAAACATTGAGTTTACTAGGTATAAGACTTTATAATTTGTTTTGATTTGCTTTCATATGATTATCCTAATCCAACGACATGGGTCGTGAGTTTTGCAGGTTAGTCGTGTTGACTCGGGTCATTTTATTTATCCTTTTTTTTATTGACTTTTTTTTTTGCTGAATTTCATCCTTCAATATTGAGTTGATTGAAAATTGGACTTCATAATTTTTTTTGTTTGCTTTCTATGGGTTATCGCGGTCTCATAACCCGGGTCACAAATTTTACGGGTTAACTAGATTAACTCTAGTATTTTTTTCCTTTTTTAATTGAATATTCTTTTTTTTTTCAATTTCATCCTTGAACATTAGGTTGATTGTAAATTGAGATTTATAATTATTTTTATTTGCTTTATATGGAGTTATCACGGTTTTATGACCTGGGTCACAAGTGTGGTAGGTGTTTGTTTTTCCTCTTTTTAATTGATTTTTTTTAATTTTATTCTTCAACATTGGGTTGATTGAGAATTGAGCTTTATAACTTGTTTCAATTTGCTTTTTATGAGGTTATCCTACTCTCATAACCAAGGTTTGACAGGTTAATCCTGATTGGCTCGACTCAATTTTTTGTTGAATTTTGTTTTTAATTTTATCCTTCAACATTGGGTTAATTGATAATTGAGTTTAATAGTTTTTTTCTTATTTGTTTTCTATAGAGTTATTAGGGTCTCATGACTTATGTCATAACACATTTTTGGGTTATTCCCTAAAATATTTACCTTTTTTCTTTCCAAAATAAAAATAAAAAAATAAAATCATAATAGCAAGAGGATTGATATTTTGGCAAAAGTAAAACAATTAAAGAGACAATATAGATTCAAGAGCAAATTAAATTATTATTGGTTGAATATGCATAAAAATTAAGCCTAGAAACATAATTAGAATTTTAATAGACCAATTTGATTTAATCATGGACCAAATTAAAGTTTAATTATTCTTAAGAATTAATTTGGGTCCAATTGAATGATTTAATTAGGTGCAAATACTTAATTATATTTTAAATGAGTCAAATTAATTTTATTAAGGGTTTAATTGGTGAAAAATTAAGTTTGAGGCCTAATTTGAGCTTAATTGAGAAGATTGGAATTTTAAGAGACCAAATTGAATTTTTACAAAGTCAATTGGTTAAAATCGGGGGTAAAATTGCAAGAAAATCAATGTTTTGGGGTCAATTAAGGGATAAATTAAAGAAATTCACAGTCAATGATCATTTTAAAAAAATATCGAACTATAAGGACTCTATTGTTTGAAATCAGGGGTGAAATTGATGAAAATTAAAAGTTTAATCATCAATTGAGAGTCAAATTATATAAATCCAGGACCAAGGACCAATGTGAAAAGGCGCTGAAATCCTAGGCTAAATTTAAAGTTAGGCAGGGGGAAAATTGCAAAAAAATTGAAAGTTTAGGGTCAATTAGGGGTGCAATTGAAAGAAATAAAAGATGGAGGACCAAATTAAACTTTGATCAAAACCTTAAATTAAGACCCTAAAAAGCTCAGAACGACGCCGTTTTCATCTTCTTCTTTATTTTGCCTGAAAAACTGCTCAGGTGGCCTCATTCCCAAGGCATTTAATGCTTCATCTCTTCACCAAATTTGACAAAACTTGCACGCAAATGAAGGTCTGACACCTTAGTGTGGTTCTTTTTGGTGGATTGACACCACAACAGTTATGGCACCGCCCCAAAGTAGTTAACCTGACCAACCTTTTATAACAACTTTGATAGTTCATGATGATCACTTTGAACCAACAATTGAGATCCTTTCGAGCTGAATCAAAGGCCAAGGTTTGGCACCATTAAAGAAAAAATATGCATTTTTCTAACATCTATAAATAGAGGTGGATTTCATGACATAAAGGAGGAGAAATCAAAAGTCAAAGTCTGAAAAAAAAATCAGTCATTTTCCTGGTTTTCATTTTTCTTCTCCTCACCACCTTTTCTTCATCTTTTTTTGTCACGTGTTCGGCACCAGCACCTCCACCAGCCACTCATCGGTCTTCCCTGCACCACCAGGAACGCCACCATCAACTTTTCTCCTCCAACAAGGCGAGTTTTCCCTTCCTTTTTTCCTCTTAAACCAGCCCCCAGGCCACTGCATTCTATATGCAATGCCATGATAATTACCTTATGGTCACTAGACTGGATCTAACCCATATGGTGGGGTCGGGTCCAGCCCAGTAAAAAAAAGCTCAGGCCAGTTGGGCTGTTGTCCGGCCCAACCGAATATAATAATAATAATAATAATATATAATATTTAAAATATGAAAAAATTCAAAAAAATTCATAAGTCTTTTAAAAAACAATTATGATTTTCTCGCTTGTTTTTCTACTAATTTTACATAATATTAGGCTATATATTTACACTGCAAGATATAGATCTGGTATTAAAAAAATTAAATTAATTTCCTCTTTAAAAAAACAAAAATTGTTTTGATTTCATACATATAGCCGAATCCTAAAAGTTTTCTAAGCATAATTTGTCTTCACATATCTTTTGTCACTAGTTCTTGAATATCTCTTTTCAATTATGCAATTTGTCTTTATATGTTTTCTATCACTAGTTCTTTAATGTTTCTTTCTAGAGGGAGAACCTTTAATCCCCTCTTACCTGAACATGTTATACTTTGGGATCTTTTCCGGTCATGGTTATTTAACAGCACACAACAAAAAAATAACATGGGAATATAGCACACAATAAACAATAACTTAAGATCGTTGGACTCTGATATCAACTAACACATATAGAAACACAAACAAGAAGCTAGAAAGACAAGATTAAAGTTAAACACTAAAACATTTAACAGTTTTACCGACGGAACAATTCTGTCTGTGTAAGATTTAAAAATTTTATTGTCTAAATCCCTGATGGAATACATTTGTCGGCATACCGTTCGTCGGTAATTCCATATTCTGCCAGTAAAAAAAATAAAAACCGATGGTTTTACAGACGGAAAATGAGAGTAAAAAAAAAACAAATCTCGCTGGAAATATACCGACAGAATAATTCTGTCTGTATTTCAAGCGATAAATCACCGATGAAATAATTTCATTGGTGAGTGTGGCATATGCAGTAAATATTCTACAACTCTCAGTAAAATACCGACGGACATATGTTTGTCGGTATAAACGTTGGTAATAGTGGCATATGCAGTAAATATTTTTTAACTCTCTGTAAAATACCGATGGACTATGTCCATCTGGAAATCTATCGGTTGTGAATTAAAAAAAATAAAAATTATTTAGAATAAATAATATAAAATTATATAAATTAATAGTAAAAAAACCAATTATGCAAATAAAAGTGTATGAAACATTAAAAATATAAAAATAAAGGTAAATAATATTCATCCAAATATTCATTACAAATTTAATGTGTTTCTAAAAAAAAAAATTAAACTAGAACAATGACGGAGCTAAAGGAGGAGGAGGTTGGTCGTTCCCGGGACTAAACAACCAAAAAATGGGCGCACATGTATCACCCATATGTGATCTAATGTCCATAACCATTTGGCAGAGTTCTTCATAATCTGTCGAGAGTCACTCGTATTTTCCTGTGAGATGAGTCATGTGTTACTGTACGGCCATAAACTCCTTAGATTGGGTACTCAATACGGATTGGGAACTCCTAACCGTTGAGACACTACGAGCCGCCCGCAAGTTTTCGGCCGTAGTCTTGGAGAGCCCGTACACTTGATTTTTATCGGGTCCACCAGACGATCCTACCTCCATCCATAAATCCGGATGGGTCGAAGGATCGTCCTCATATCTCTCCCTCAACCAGCTATTATAGGTCTCCTGAAAATTAAAGAAGAAATCATCATATTCAATTCAAGAAAATAATAACTTACAAAATAAAATGGTTAAACGAACATACCACGAAGTGTTAAGCGTGGTTGTCAACGAACTGTTGCACCCCCTTTTGACGGTCTTCACTCCGCACATGCGTCTCTACAAACAGCTCCATTGGGCTCAGCTCACGCCCAAGAGATGTAGCTTGTAAGAAAAAAAAATGTTGCAAGTTAAATATATTTATAAGTAACAACAAATTAATTAACGATATATTTCATTTAAATTAATCTTACCATCCGCTTCACATGTGTAGCAAACGGAATTGAGCCGTTGTCGGCACCGCACTGTGAGCGTCGTGTGAATTGCTCAGACGTCACATGCTGAATATATTGCGGCCATATATCAACTAGGATGTATAGTGGTTTGAAATCCCTCCAAACCACCACGTCATTCCAGCCTTATAGACCATTATCTCTCGCGTATTTTTTGGCTTTTTTTGTGATTCATAAAAAAAATCACGTAACCTACTTCCATAGTGACAAATTAGATTTTAAAACATCAATTTTTAAAAAACATATCGTATTGTTTTCGATTTACCTAGTTGGCGCATGATTTTTCCACGCCCTTCTCGCAACATTATCATGCGCGCTATCCCACTCGAATTTGTGTTGTGTACAAATAATTTATTTAAAATAAAAATAATAATTTATTTAAAATAAGTTGGAAATTAGAAGTTAACACCAAACTGAAATCTTCAAAACCATGCATCAATATAAGGTCTCCAATCAGGATGTCTGGAAACCTGACTCCATTGAAATAATCGAATCTCCATCGACGATTTAAATGTCGATGTTATTACTAGGGCAACTTTAATGTTTGTGAACTTGAAAATAAATTAAATTAATGAAATATTAATTAGATGTTCATAAATTATGTTATAAGTAAAAAAAAAAAACTAAAACTAAAAAAAAACTTACATTGAAAGGTCGTCCTTCCAATGTGCCTGGTACTTGCGGGTGAATTGACCCCGCTATGAAGGCACACTGCCTTTGCGCTGTGAAACCGCGCTAGAAGAGGCGGCATCGTGAGTTGGCGCAGGTGCCTCTTCTTGATCGGCACCTAAAGACAAGTCATCTTCGCTGCTAGAAGAACAAGCTGCAACCATATACTCACGATGTGCTGTTGATTTCATTCTATGCATCTACACAAATTTATATGAATAATTACATAATTAAATTTGATTATTAAAAACAATTCGACAACACCTCCCCTATACTGGAGACTATCCAATGTTTTCAAACATGTAAATATTAGCAATAGCCACAAACCAATTGACTTCATTGAAAAATCTTATATATAGCCTGACATCTATACAAATTTAACAATAAAATAAAGGAAAAAATAAATTTTAATTTTATATATTCAACTAACATATATAGAAATTCATCAATAACAATTAAAATTAATGGAAATAATTAAACACATATCATGCAATAATAGAGTAAAATTAAAATTCAACAAAATATTCAATTATTATGGAAATACAAACAATAAAATATATTACACAAATTAAAAAAAAAAACTATAGACTTTAGGAATGAAAAATGCTTACCTTAATAGTGTTTATTTCAAGACTTTATCTACATAAAACACAACAAAAATAAAAAAAAACAACAAAAATATATTATTAATAAAACAAAGAAAAAATAAGAAAAATAAAATCATTAAGCATATTAAATGAAAATACATACCTTTTAATTTGTTGAAGATTACAAGAAAACAACTAAAATTTTCACAATAGATGAGATAGAAAAAAAGATGAGATGAAACGAAAGAGAGGACAAATGAATTGAAGGGGTGGTCGCTGGGATTTATACTACAGTTTTACCGACGACATATTTAAAAAATATTATTTTTAATTATTCCATCGATGAATTTTCAAAAGTCCGTCAGTAAATTTTGAATTTCACATTAAAATTTTTAAATGACCCTCTAGAATTTTCATAGTCTGTCGGTATATACACAGAGTCAAAGATGCATTAATGCATGCGCTTTGGAATTTGCACATTTCGCCAGTGATTCTGTCGGTGATTGTGAACTGCACCAACATAGAACTCTAACAATCCCACCCTCTGTCAAATATCGACGAACTGTATTCGTTTGTAGCGACGTCGGTGATTGTGGCATGTGTAATAAATATTTTGCAACTCTCGGTAAAATACCGATGAACGGACTGTGTCTGTAGAGACATCGGTGATTGTGACATATGTAGTAAATATTTTACAACTCTCGGTAATGTTGGTGATTGTGCACTGTACATGATAGATTATGTTTGTATTGCCTATTTATCCTCCTATAAACACTTAAATTACAAACTACCCGCACAACACAATAAAAACAGTGAATAATTATAAAATAAATATTTCATGTTACAAAATATCATCCATAATATTACATTATAAAAAAAATGCTTTACATTTTCGTGTTGTGATGGTTAGTCAGAATTTTCTTTTTCTTCTTCGTCGTCAATTGAATCGTCATCAGTTGCATCGCAATCTTCAATGTGGATATCATCATCATCTTCATCAACATTTGCTTGTCCGCTAGAGCTCAGAACAACATTCAACTCCTCTGCGTCAATATCAACAAAACTATCATCGAAAACACGAAAATTTGATTTTTCTTCTAAGTCAATCGAAAGAGCAACTCGATATGGTTCAACCAACTCACTAACTTGAAATACTTCATCTCGCACACTTATGTCTTCGTTCTCATCCTAAACAACCTCGACATGACCCCTGGGTTTCATTTTTAAAACGGATAACCAATCAACTCTTGATCGGTCCTTTCTAAAGATAGAGGTGTACGTGTAATAAATTTGTTGGCATTGCTTGGCGAAAACAAAGACATCGTTTACGTTGCATGGTCTAGCTTTTGAGTTGATTTCGACCGGACCATAGTGAGGATCTACTCTAATTCCTCTGTTAGTGGTGTCATACCAATAGCATTTGAATAAAAACATTCTATTCTACTCGCTATGATATTGCAATTCGACGACCTCTTCTAATTTACCGTAATAGTTAACTTCAAACTCACTACAAGTCGATCCCTTAACACAAAGACCGCTATTGTATGTCTTTCTTCCATGCCCGTATTCTTCAGTATGAAACACATATCCATTGAAAAAATACCCGTTGTAGCACTTAACTTTTCTTTCAGGGCCTAGACTTAGTAAAGACAATGAAATAACAACACTCCTTTCCATTTGATAAACCTTGTATATCATGTACAATAATTAACAGTAAACGAGAATTCTTTAATGACATATAATAACTTTGCAAGAGATAACGAGTTTGTGATACTACTTACATGTGTTTTGAACCACATGACAAATTGTTCATCTTGTAATCAAAATATTTGGGATTCGATTAGCTATGAGTTATTGGACAGTAAATATTGTCGATGTTGCCTACAAGATTGTTCAAAATTATATGAGTTTATGATATTACAATAAATAAATAGTATATTTTTAACAAAGTTTAAGTACGTAGTACATATACTTACTGAATAAAATGTCATAATTGTGTGCTTGTCTGAACTCTATTTCAGACAAATATCTTCCCTTTATTATATTTTTAGGTGTAGGTCGTCCAGGATTGGAGAATATTGACAAGTTCCTACTGGAAGACACTCACCACCACCATCATGCCGTGGAACGTGATAGATTCTCTTTCTCAAATGAGGTTCGAAATAGTACGAGATAAATATTGAGATCTCCTCAACAATATAGGCCTCGCATATCAAAGCCTCAACATGTCTCTTGTTCTTAACCTTTTTTTTAATATTGAACAAGTACCTGCATGGAATTAATCAAATATTTTCAATTAAGAAAAACAATGAAAATACTTTTATATATGAATTACACAGCAACTGTAATATCTAACCTCTCGAATGGATACATCCATCTATATTAGACCGGTCCTCCAACTTTTACCTCAAACGGTAAATGTATGGGTAAATGCTCCATTGAGTAAAAAAATAATGGAAGGAATATCATCTTAAGTTTGCATATTGTCTCGATGATATTTGTTTCCAGCCTCTCAATGTGATCAATATTCAACTTGTTGGAGCATATATCTCTAAAGAAATGATTGATCTTCGTGAGTGCATCTCATATCCCTTTTAGCAACAAATCACGATAAGCTAATGGAATGAGTGTTTGCATAAACACGTGGCAGTCATGACTCTTCATTCTATATAATCTGCATTCCTCCATATTAACCAACCTTGATATATTCGAGGCATGTCCATCTGGAAAACACAGACTCTTAAGCCATTTATAGACTAATAGTTGTGTATTTTTCTCTAACACGAAGCTTGCTCTGGACTTTGCGACCCGTGACCCATCAAAAACCAACTCCATATTTTTACGGTTATAGAACAATGCTATATCCAATCTAGCTTTGATGTTGTCCTTTATCTTCCCCTTCACATCCATGATAGTGTTGAAAATGTTCTCAAACACGTTCTTTTCTATGTGCATGACGTCAAGGTTATGGCGGAGGAGATTGGTCTTCCAATAATGAAGCTCCTAACACATATTTCGCTTTACCCAATTATAGGTCAAACCAAAACCAGGAAACTTCTACTTACCTAATTGGAAACCAAATACAATGTCACCGTACTCTGATACAACATCATGCAATTCTTCATCAGAAAGACGTGGGGGTGCAACATCATTTTCAACTTTGCCATTAAAGAAATCATTTATGTTCTTTCTGTACCTGTGATTCATTGGCAAGTAACGACAGTGGCAGTTAAAAAAAAAAGCTTTACCTTCATTTGTTAGCGTGAATGCCTTGTTGTTTTTTATGCAGTATGGACATGCTAGTTTTTCATGCATGCTCCAACCAGAAACTATTTTATAAGTTGGAAAATCATTGATAGTCTACATCAAAGCCTCCCTCATAACAAAATTATGTTTTCTTGATATACCATAAGTCAAAGCTCTGGAGGACCACAACTGTGTCAACTCACCAATCAACGATCGAAGATAAACATCTATATTTCAGCCTGGACTACTTAGACCGGGTATAACTGTAGAAAAAAACATGAACTCCGGCCTCATACACATCCCCGGTAGCAAGTTATAAACCGTGTGTATGACCGGCCAACAAGAATAAAGAGCAACAAATGACCCGAATGGGTTGAATTCGTCTGTACACAACCCAAGATGCACGTTCCTTGATTCAGCTGAAAAGTGAGAATACAAACTGTTAAAGTGTTTCCATGCTTCGCCATCAGAAGGATGTACCATTACTCCATCAACCGCATCATGTGATTGGTGCCATGTCATGTGCGAGAGTCTTACCCCTGCCAGTTATGGGTTTGTAACGGGAATGCCCACATGTCATGCACTCGGTCAGCTCAGCATTTTCAAGGTAGTAGAACATGTAGAAGTTAAGGTATATGTCAATTTTTTGGTATCCTAAACTGAGGGGTTTCATCATAGACTTAGCAGCATAGAAGTTCTCTTTCAGCCTATTCCCTTCAGGTAAAATACTTCTCGCCCATTCAATAATTTTGTCATAACTGACCTTACTCAACCTGTGATCTGACTTGATGGTGAACACCTATGCTTCGACCGATAATTTATTGTGGTTCGTGTAGCCATTCCATAATGATTCATCAGAATCTTTCAACATATAAAAAAACCTTGTTGCATCTGTATTAGGTTCTTCTTCTACGATTGGACATTGACCGATATTACCTTGATTCATTCTCATTGCATCCATAACATATTCTGTAAGGATTACTGTTGTCATTTACAAGTCCATGCACGTTGCTAGCACTAGAATTTGACCCAACCACCCTTTTTACCATGCTCTCATTACGAACAAATAGTTCTCCGTGTGCATACCAACACATGTAATCCTCCATGAACCCTTTGTGTAGAAAATGCATCATTATAACATCTGGATGTAGATACTTTTTATTTTTATACTTCCTGCATTGACACCTAATACCACCTCCAGTAAAATTTCTGGGGAATAGATGTTGTGAAATTAATCAAACCCTGAACCCCATTACAATAATCCATCCTCCGCAATCCTTGAGGTAAATCTCAATACATCCATGAACCATCATTCATGACTTCTATCGAACCTCTATAAAATTATGATGACAACATGTATTAATTAACTATGTTAAGTAAATAAATTTGCAAAAATATTGGTTTACCTCGAGATTATCCAACAAACTAATTAAAACTTCTCTTAAATATTCATTATCAATTATCAACGTCCATACAAATTCATACATATAAATTTACGGAAATTACAATTCCGCAATAGCATTGATAAAAATTAAAACGGACCCGTTAAACAAGCTGTTATTTATTTCATCACAACACATCTAATTCGGTAATTCAACAAAGTTTCAATAATTTACAAAAAAATATAATTTTATAAAATCTAAAACAAATCATAACAAGTACAAAATTATACATTCATACTACAAGTTTGTTTGAGAAATAATAATAAAACATTTACATATACTAACAAAATACATATACTAAAAAAAAATAAAAAACAATAAAATTGACATTTAAATGTTAAAATTAAAAAAGATAGATTTACTTAAAAATGAAAAAATCCACAATAAATCAGAACACGAATGTTGTGACCATTAAAGTTAAAGAAAGATTAGTTGTGTTGAGAAGAGGGGGATATTTTTAGGGGGGTGGTTGTTTGCAGTTTGGGAGGGGAGAGTTGAGATGGAGAAGAAGAAGGAGAAATAGGGGAGGAGAGAGTCAGCAAACTGGTGATATATTAACTTTTACAGATGGAATCACCGACAGACTCCTTCTGTCTATCATTCGGTCAGTCATTCTGACGGTGAATTGGTCAAGTCACTGTATGGAGATCCCGGTTTGAATCCCTCGGTAATTTCGTTGATAAAATCGCCCTGAAAAACTTCCAGATCATCAAATTGCTTTTTTTTAAAAAAAAAAATCTATATATTCTGTATGTAATTCATTCGGTATATACCGACAACATTAGTCTGTCAGTATATACCGACTAAATTATCGATGGATTTGTAGCCGTCGGTAATTATCACCGTAATTTACCAACATAATTATTCCGTCAGTAATTCCGTTGGGTTTAGATGATTTTCTGGTAGTGAAATACGATTGTCACATATAATACTAATTCATATAATTTTATGACTACATATTTTTTTCAAGTAGTTTTCCTCTATAGAAGGTTTATTACTAGTTTTATAAACTTAAAAATTACCTAAACCAACAAGAAAACCCAAAAAAAAAAAAGACCTAGAAACTCGAAAAAAAATCCTAGATAAAGGTGAAAAATAGTAAAAGAGTTCTAATCCATATAAGGAAAAGAATTATAAATCATATACGGAAATATAACAAATCATGAATAGTAGCTTGTGGGCCTTATTTTAAGGCATTCCTAAACTCCGATTGGTATAAAATTTTAACTCTAAAGAAAATAAAGCCTTTGAAATTTTCTAGTAAACATGTAACCCGATCCAATGATCAGGTAAAAAATTATATCCATTAACATAAAGTTATGTTTGGAAAAAATATATTGCATTGTTTTTTCAATAAAAAAAACTTTAAATTCAATTTTTGTGCAATATACTTATTTTGAATTATTTTTATTTTAATAAAATAAAAGATGGTACCGTAAGTTTTCATTTAAGATGTGTATTGCATTTGTTTTTATTAAATATAAAAGAAGAAATATATCTCTAATACCAGATTACACCATTCGAAGGCCCATTAAATTGTTTAAAGGTTAATTTATTTATAGACGTTGAATTATATTTCACTTATATATTATTTCAATTAATTAATTTATAATTAAAATATCATATTATGTGATATAATCTTTAATAATTTTTTTAAAAAGTTAAGTACAATAAATTGTTACAAATAAATATTTATACAGTATATTCTATATTTTATATATACATGGTTTTTTTTAAATATCTTAATATGTATAGAGTATATTGGATATTTTATATAATTTTTTTTAAAATATTTTCTTATATAATTTCTTTTTGTTTACTATAATGATATTATTTTTTTCATTCAAATTCAGTAGATAAAAAACTTTACAAATAGTTAATTGGGATATATATATATATATTATGGTACAAAATATTGTTATAATCAAATAAACTTTATAAACAAATTGATGATAAAAATTGGACCACCTTGCAATGTGGCGTAAATGATTAGGCCAACATTATACGATATCTAAACATAATTTTATGAGAGTTATATATTGGTTGCCGATGTAGTTTTGAGAAAAGCATTTTTATGATCTTTTACGATTATAAAGTTTTTCATTAATGATTCACCTCACAACTCTTTTAATGTAAAATCAAAAAAGTGCAATATTTTAAGTTATATATAAATGCCTTTATAAAAGTGAATTATTCTATAATATTTAAAGCATATTTCTAATAAACAGGTATTTCCCTGCAACATAGACAAAATGACTAGTTTATATTATTTTTTGGGCTTGCGCTCTGCGGGGATCGAATAAAAAGCTAATAATTACATAAAAAAATATTAATAATGTTATTTTTGTTTACATGCAATGAAATATTTAAAATGAAAATTAAAATCTCAACTACTATATCAGATTAAATTAATCAAGCATCATAAGCATTAATAAATGAAAAGAAAGTCAGGTATGACTTGTTCGACATAGCAGGTCAAAAGTGAACTGAGAACCTTGTTCAAATGGTGACTTTGTTAAAAAAAAAAAAAACTCACACCACTATCATTTTAACCTTGCTTAACTCTAGCTTAAATGTGAAACAATAAACTACAAAAGAACTAAATTGAAAAAAAATAAATTTGAAGGAGTTAAATGAAAAGATCGTCACACACTATATTGACCTGAGTTAACATGTAAAATTTACAACTCGAGTAATGAACACGAGCATAATGAGTTACCCTAGTTGGATAATCTATCTTTCTTTTTATTTCTCTTATTCTCTTCTCGTGATTGAGTTTGATTGACCACATATTGGATTGAATCTAAAAGCAACTATGATAAAATTTAGAACCATGGACATGATTTCAATTAGAAATAATGTTTTTAAGCTTAGTGATTAAAAAATGATGAAATTACATTTTTTTTTTATTTTAAGTTAAATAGAAAAAGATCCATGATAACAAGGGTTAAACAATATTTTTTAAAAAAACTATTTAGGGAAAATGCATTAAACAAAAAAATAGAAAAACCAAAAGCTCTACATTTATGTCTTAACCCGTCAAATTTGCGATCCATGTCAAGGACCCAATCGGGTCTAATAAATCTTTTTCTGAAATTTATTTTGCACTTGAACAAAAAAATTAAAAAATTGCAAAAATAAGTCTTACAAAAGATCCCATTCCCACGCCCTAATTGTTTTGATAAAAAATAATTAGACGATGTGTCGCATCTTTACCTAGATTCTAGTCACCACAGCGATGGTCGAAAAATCAGAGTAAAATTAATTTTTCCCTAAAATCCTATTTTAACAAAAAAAAAACTCACAAACTCCTTCACAGTACCTAGAAACCAATTAATCAAACAAGGTTAGATTTTTCTCCCTCGACTTTGATATATTATTTTAGGTAATATTGATGTTTTAAACAACCACCATCAATATTTTTTCATCAAATAAAACCCGTGGACACAAATATTAACCAATTTGTTAGCCGAAATATGTGAAAACAATAATTTTTTCTCTCTATACCAGAATCTAGTGAAACTTTCTCTCTTCTTAAAAAACTAGGGACTAAATTGCACTTTTCATGCCAACTTTAAGCACTCAAATTTGAAGTTGATCTTTTTTTTTTTTTAATTTTGTCCCTAGCCTGAAGCAATTGGCTGCTAATTTTGCATTTAAAGGACATAGTCCATGAAAAAAAAAGTTAAGAGGTAAAAATGAAAAAAAAAAAAAAAAAAACATTTTTCCGATCACAGTATATTGTGAGTGTGAACATTACCTGGCAGTGTTCTAGACTGTCCTTCCGTTTTAGTTTATTTTGTCTATATAAATTGAAAGCATTTGTCTTTATGCATCACAAATTGACATTCCTTTCAACTTTTCGTTGTCAGACGAAAATATTCGTTTTCAAACCTTAAGATTGCCAAGTGAATCAACATAATGACATGAATATAAAACAAATGTGTTAATGGCTCAAAATATCAATCATTAATATTTCACAATTTATTTTAAGAAATAAAACATAAATTAGTTCATCTTGCCACACGGGCACATAAAAAAAAATACCTACAATT
>Ga0307515_10002716_pt1 | contig 37857 bp, 37 predicted proteins | sample 17_EM_MG_FD_194513 | JGI IMG/M metagenome (GOLD analysis project Ga0307515, IMG submission 194513) | Populus trichocarpa ectomycorrhiza microbial communities from riparian zone in the Pacific Northwest, United States - 17_EM | ecosystem: Host-associated > Plants > Roots > Unclassified | place... | reverse complement strand
AACGTTTTCCACAAAGTTTTTAGTTTTTAACACCCCCCAGACCCCCCATTTCAACAACAACAATATTTACTGATAAATTGTCTTTGTAAGACCAAAGGTAGGTACGGAACTTATGTAGCGTATCCACCAGCAAATCGCCCAGGTCTTACACCAAAAGTCTTAACGCTTGATTCTAATCTCTTCACTCTTTTCCCCGGGCGTTTCCCCAACCGGTAGAAGTTGGGGCCGGGTCATCCGCTCATACTGCACAGGCCTTAGGCGCGGGCTGGTATCCGCTGCTACCCCTAACGCAGGCTGTGGGCTGGGTTGAGGCCGGGTGCTTTGCAACAGCATCGTGATTTGCATGCGGGAGTACAGGCGTGGAGGCCTGCGGCAGCGGAGAGTGCTTGCGGTAACAGGGGAAGCAAACCTTAAAAAATATGGTGATAGAGGTTATTCATGTCATCTAGCCCCCCATATAACGCTTTTTTGAGTACCTCTTTTTTTGCCACGTCAAAAATATCTATAATTAATTTAAGACCTATTGTTTTAATTTTTGCGAGAATTCTTGAAATAATTCTCATTGTATTTGATTTGGTCATGCTTGGAAGTCCCTCTTGGGCGATCCGAATATCTTCTATTATCTCTTCTGTCTTTGGCTCATTTGAATTTTCGGACTGTTTCAATTCCTTAGATAATTGTTCTAACCATTTGTAAATGAAAATTTGTTGTTGGGTAGTAAATGGTGCAACATCTGCATCATCATCTAATATTTTAAATTCTTCATAGAATTCTTTAGTATAATCATCTAAAAAAAGTTCGTCTTCTGATAATTTAAGACTATTATACTCTTTAATTAATTCAATCCAAGATTCAAAATCCCTTACAACAAATTGCAAATTACTACCATAGAATGTATCCCTATTTCTCAATTCTACTGAAGAATAAGGAAAATATGTAAACGAATATTCATGGCCGCCTGTCTTTAGCAGGGTAACGCCTATTACACGAAAGAAAAAATCCAATTTACGATTTCGAGGAATAAAGCCTAAATAAATCAAACCTGGCTTTAGATCATTGGGGATTTGAGTAATACGCTCAATTATGTCTATATATTTGTATTCAATCTGTTTAAATGTTTTCAATGCTGGCTCAATCCCTTTAAGCAACGCAAGTGAGTGTTTGTTTAGGTCAATATCCATAAGGGTTTAAAAAAAACAAGATAACGAATTTATTTAAAAAAAAATAAATTTTGTTGACGTGGGAGCCACTATTTAGCTCAGTCTTGGGTAAAGGGTAGCGAGACAGGGTGACCGCTTGACTTGCGCTAAGGGAGTTGGGGCCGGGTGCTTTACAACAGCATCGTAATTTGCATGCGGGCGTACAGGCTTGGAGGCCTGCGGCAGTGGCGGTTCTTGCGGTAATCGGAAAGCGGGCGACCACTCAAGACTTGCGCTAAAGCTGGATTTGAAATCTACTTAGACATCTGCCAGGCGATTGAATTACTAACTTTCACCCCGTATATTTCAGCAATCAACAATGCTAACCCTAATACGTAAGTTCCGTAACCATTTTTAGAAAGATCAAGTAAATTGGAACCGAACGAGGCGAAAACGATTTTTATAAGAAAGAATGCAGTTGCGGAACATAGCATGAAAAAAACGTATACAGGAAAGCTGTAAAAACCTGAAAATACAGTAAAAAAAAACCACATAAAACAATCTCCAACTTTTTCACCAAAAGAATCTCCCCAACCATACGTTCTTATTGACTGGATAGCATTTAAGATACCACTGCTTATTGCACTAAAGACAAAAATGCTTACAGAGAGAGCAATCATAGTAGCATTAGTGTCCCAATGTACAAACGGTTTTTCTGAATAATAATAAGCTATAATATTGAATACGATACGATGAAAAATCAAAGAAAAAAATAGAACGAGAAACAAGGCAATCTTTTCTTCTTTAATATCCGCTATTTTAAGTGAGATGATACTTTTTACATTTTTACTGGCAGTTCTAATTGTTGGAAACAAATACTCCCCTAATATGACACCAACGATTGCACCAATGCCACTAAATAAAGCAGCAATTAAGAAATTGTTGTTACTCACCAAAAGCCCAATTGAGCCAAATAAAGTCCCTAAGAACGTCACAATAAAGCCCTCTCCAATTTTTTTGGGCCATTGATTTGACGTTTTAGGTTCGGCATCCATTGCACTAAAATAAATCGTTTAGCGGTTATATCCAACTTATTTCTCCCATATGAGGTAACCCCTAACCCCGAGCCCCCCTTTGGTTATTCAATCCTGTATTTAGCGCAGTCTTGCGTAGAGGTAGCACCAAGGAGAATCGGCACTACACTTGCGCTAAAGTGGGGTAGTGGTTGCGATAGCAGGGGCTAAAGGGATGTGCTCAAGATATACGTCAGAGAAATAGCATTTTCTTGTAATGTTAATTAATGTCATACATTTATATAATCATCAATAATAAGCCTAACGCTTTAATCCAATTTTTACTAAATGATTACAATTGCTAAAATTTCTTTTAAAAATTATAAAACATTTAAAAACTTCACAGTTAGTCTTAATAGTTTTAATATTTTAGTTGGTCCAAATAATGCCGGTAAGTCAACTGTTATCGGTGCGCTCAAACTTCTTAGTGAAGGAATAAAAAAAGCCAACTATAGAAAGCCTTCTAGCATAAAAGATCCTAATAACAATTGGACATTGGGTTATGAGCTTGATTTGACACAAGCACCAATTTCTACAGAAAATGTTTTTTACAATTACAATGATGAAGAACCAGCGATTATCAGATTTACTTTGTCAAATAAAGCCATAATTCAAGTATTCTTTCCGTCATCCGGCGTCTGCATGATGAACATTGAATCTGATGATTTTATCATTAAATCCACGATTGATTTTAAAAAACATATTGGCTTAAATATTGGGTTTGTGCCAATTCTCTCACCCGTGGAAAATCATGAGCAATTGTTCCAAATCGACGCCGCTAAATCTGCGATAACTTCAACAAAAGCTTCACGAAATTTCAGAAACATATGGTATCATTATGGGAACGACTTTGATGATTTTAGAGAGCTTATCCATTCCACATGGCCGGGGATGGATATTAATAGACCTACACCAGACTTTAATCAAACCCCAACGATATTAAATATGTTTTGTCCAGAAGATCGGATCCCCCGTGAAATATTCTGGGCGGGATACGGTTTTCAAATATGGTGTCAAATGTTAACATATATTATTAAGAACAAAGAGGCAACATTGTTTATTATCGACGAGCCAGACATTTATTTACATTCTGATTTACAAAGACAACTTTTAGGAATATTAAAGGATCTGGGGCCAGATATTGTCATCGCCACCCATTCTACTGAAATCATAACAGAAGCAGAGTTTAACGATATTCTCATTATAAATAAGGAATATGCCTCAGCGAAAAGGATTAAAGATGCGTCTCAACTCAAAAGTTTATTCAATGTACTTGGTTCAAACCTAAACCCAGTACTAACTCAAATTGCCAAAACCAGAAGAGTTCTATTTGTTGAGGGGAAAGATTTCAATGTTTTTTCTAAAATAGCAAAGTTACTTGACTACAAGGAGCTTGCTAACAGGTCTGATTTCGCTGTCATCCCTGTAGAAGGATTTAATCCATCAAAATTAAGAGCATTCAAAGAGGGTATAGAAAAAACAATTGGGTCAAAAATTGTATCTGCTGTAATTTTCGACAGAGATTTCAGATCACAAAAGGAAGTAGAATTTGAGCTTAGCGATTTAAGTAAAGGAAATTATTACTCGCATATTCACTCCTATAAAGAATTAGAAAATATTTTATTAATTCCGCTAGCAATAAAGGCAGCTATTCTGCAGCGAACAGAAGATTACAACAGACGAACTGGAAAAAAGATCCTTTTTGATGAAGACATTGATACTTTATTAATAAAGCTTTCCCAGGATTTCAAAACCGGAGTACAAGCCCAATTATTTTCTTACCGGTTAAAATACGAAAGGTCTGTCAAAAGCGGTGTTGATGATGCAATTATACTTACGGAAATTATAACCGATTTAGATTACAGTTGGTCAACACTCGGTGGTCGTTTAAAAATAATACCGGGAAAAGAATTTTTATCAACTTTAAACAAATATCTTCAAGAACATTACTATGTAAACTTGACACTTTCTAATATAATCAGCAATTGTAGCGCAGCTATGCTACCCGGAGAAGTGGTTGATTTGATGAAAGAACTCAACAAGTTTAGACAAATAAAAAATTCAGACTAACAAACAAGTCACAAGTCATCCGCCACCGAGCGACCGCTCAAGCGCTAAGGGGGGCTAATAAAGTTAAAGGGGCTTGTAAAAGTGTTGAATTTCAAGAATTAAATCGCGGTCTATCTATTACAAAATTAATCAGCTTACCTTTCAGCATGAAAGAACAAATACTAAAAGATTTTAAAAGCCAAAAAGGAGATTTGGAACATTTCAAAAGCTTAATGATTAATTTAATCAAAAGCTTAGTTGAAAAGGAAAAAGTTGTTCTACATCAAATTGTTGGTAGATTAAAGGATAGTAACAGTTTATCTAATAAAATTGAAAAGAAGGGGGATAAGTACCACCAGCTGTCTGATATAACAGATCTAGTTGGTTTAAGAATAATTACCTATTTGGAAAGCGAGGTCGACATTATTGCAGAGATTTTAAAAAAGGAATTTGAAACAGATGAAGAAAATTCTATAGACAAAAGAATTTTAAAAAATGATCAATTTGGATATAGATCTCTCCATATTGTGCTCTCCTTGTCTGCTGAAAGAATTAAGCTCTCTGAATACTCTAAGTTCGCTTTTTTTAAATGTGAAATTCAGATTAGGTCTATATTACAACACGCTTGGGCGGAAATTGAACATGACTTAGGTTACAAAGGCGTTAATATACCAGACGATTTTAAACGAACATTCAATAGGCTAGCAGCCTTATTAGAGACTGCTGATTTAGAGTTTGTAAAATTGAAGTCGCAATTAACTGATTATGAAAAAAACATATCCAAATTAATAGAAGCTAAACCAGAAGATGTCGATATAAATAAGACCTCAATAGGTTCATTTATGCAAATGAATCCAATTGTTTCCGAAATCAGGAATCACATAGTTGCGGAAACTGGATATGAACTTCGCAAAAGCACTAATTTTAATTTGGTAATTACAATATTGAAATACTTTAATTTAACAACTATACAAGTCCTCCAAAAAACGCTAATAGAAGATAAATCCAGCTATTTGGATTTTTTGACACACTATATCGCTATCCGTGACTTTAGAAGAGTATTAAATGAAAATACGATTTTAATTTACTTCGGGCATTATTTAGTTCTTAAAGGGGAAAATCTGTCAGAATTGGAAAATTACCTAATGATTTTTGGTCCAGAAAACGTAGACGAAATCACTCAGGATTTATTAAAAGCTTATCAAAATTCCAATGGATATTAATATTTATAAGTCTCTGCTGCTTCTGAAAGCATGACAATTTATTAGCTCGCTGGGCGCACCCCTGCTACCGCAAGCACTTCCCGCTGCCGCAGGCCTCCAGGCCTGTGCGCCCGTATGCAAATCACGATGCTATTCGAAAACACTATGCTCACGTTTACCCAAATTCTGCGTTGGGGGTATAGCGGATACCGGCCAAGTGGCTAGGACATGTGCAGGAGCGGAAAACCCCGCCCGCCCCCTGTTTTAAAGTGAATGTTTTTGATAACGCAAAATACCTTTAATTTAGATGAATGTTTACAGATATTGAACAAGAAACATTAGACATCAGTTGGTTTTTCACTAACGGTGAATTCATTGCATTCGCGGCCTCGGCAGGTGGGAAATTACCCGATTCGGTAGCTAAATCCAAAGAGAAGCTGGAAATTCTATTCGAATATTTTGACGGCTTGCCCTATGAAAGTGATGTAATTGTAAACCCAAACCTGAAAAACATCATCAAAAGCAAAGTGACCGAAGAATATCTTGGGAACTATGATAATATGGGCAGGAAAGGCCTTTTTGCTTTTGATAAAACAAAAGTCAACAACTTTACTGATCCAAATTATCATTTGGTTATATCGCCGGTTGTCCCCCTGACTATTCACGATCTGCCTGAGGAAATAGCAAAAATATTGTTAGAAACAAGATATGACGGGCCAATAGAAATGCACTTTAAAGTTGATAGATTATCATAGTTATTTTCTTGTTACCAATGCAAACCAAAATGCCGTCATTAAGCACAAAGCTCACACTTACCCCCAATTTCGCGTTAGGGGTTGCAGCGTATACCTGCCTCGCGCCTAAGGCCGGTGCAGTATGAGCGGAAAACCCGGCCCGCAGGGAACGCCCTTTTTAAATTCAAAAGTAAAAATTCAAAAGTCAAAATGATTTGCAGGTGGCTTACCGGTCCTGTGGGGTGCCGAAACAAGTTCGGCATGACTTTGGGGTAAACAAAAAACCTCCCGGAGTTTTTGGCTTCGGGAGGCTTTGATATTTTGGGGTAACCGATGTGTTTTGGAGCATAGTCGGGGATTGCCTTGTACTAACAATAGCATCTCCAATTTCTCTGTCATCCTGAGGTACGAAGGATCTATCAGTTATGCATGATCGATAGAAAAGTTGGCGAATAGATCCTTCGTTCCTCAGGATGACAGTTTTTTATTTTCAGTACGCCATATCCTCTTCAGGATCCGCAAAGTTTCAGAACTCAGCATGACACCTTTCGCCTTTTACCTTTATCCTTTAACCTCCCCCCTACACCAAATATTCAAACAACGTTTGATCTTTATTCAACTCAATAACGTCGAAGCGGTGGGCTGCCATGCGGTTGAGCAGGGCGGGGTAATCGCCTGCGTTGCGCAGTTCGATGCCTACCAGGGCGGGGCCGTTTTCTTTTTCGGTTTTTTTGATGAACTCGAAACGGGTAATATCATCATGAGGGCCTAACACGTTGTTCACAAACAACTTCAAGGCTCCCGGTCGTTGCGGAAAGCGGACGATGAAGTAGTGTTTCAGGCCTTCGTACAACAGTGATTTTTCTTTGATCTCCTGCATGCGGGCGATATCGTTGTTGCCCCCGCTGATAACGCAAACTACCTTTTTGCCTTTTATTTTATCCTTGCAGGCATCCAATACCGCCACGGACAGGGCGCCGGCAGGTTCAACCACAATGGCGTCTTCGTTGTATAGCTTGAGTATGGTGGTGCATACCTTGCCTTCGGGTACCAGCAGCATATCGTCTAATACTTGCTGGCAAAGGTTGTAGGTGAGCTTGCCTACGCATTTTACGGCGGCGCCATCAACAAAGCGGTTAATCTCTTTTAAGGTGGTTGGCCCGCCGTGTTCAAAGGCTTCCAGCATAGATGGGGCTCCTTCGGGCTCTACCCCTGCCAGGTAAATACCCGGCACGTGTTGCTTAAGGTAGGTGCCTGTGCCGGCCGCTAAGCCGCCGCCGCCTATGGGCATAATGATGGCTTCGATACCGGGCAGGTCCTGCAGTATCTCTACCCCTACTGTTCCCTGGCCTTCTATGATGCGGTAATTATCAAAAGGCGGGATAAATGTCATCTGGTGGGCTTCGGTGTATATCAAAGCCTCGCGCAGGCAATCGTCAAAAGTATCGCCGGTTAAAATGATTTCGATATTGCCCTTGCCGTGCATTTCGGTTTGGGTAACTTTTTGCTTGGGGGTAATTTCGGGCATAAAAATTACGCCTTTGGTGCCCAGTCGGCTGCAGCTAAAGGCTACGCCTTGCGCATGGTTGCCCGCGCTGGCGCACACCACGCCGCGGTCAAGCTCGTCCTGCGTTAGCTGGCTTATCATGTTGTAAGCGCCGCGCAGTTTGTATGAGCGTACTATTTGTAAGTCTTCTCGTTTTAAATATAGTTCGCACTCGTATTTGGCCGATAAGCCGGCATTATACTCCAGTGGAGTGCGTTTAACAACCCCTTTCAATCGTTCGTAAGCCGAATCGAAATCGAGCAGGTTTTTAGTTTCGGTTTCCATTATTAATTTTTTACCAGCCTGTGGGCCATCAGGGCATGCAGGTCTTCGTCATTTATATCAAGCTTGACATCGGCAAGCGTTAAAAACTTGTTGTATACCTGGGCAAGTTCCTCTTTATCCAAACTAAAGCCAAGGCGTTCCAGGTGGAACTTCAGAGCATGCCTGCCGCTGCGCGCGGTTAGCACTATTGTGGCGCTCGGAAAGCCTACATCTTCAGGGCGAATGATCTCGTAATTTTCGCGCATTTTCAGGAAACCATCCTGGTGAATGCCCGAGCTGTGTGCAAAAGCGTTGCTGCCCACAATAGCCTTATTGGGCTGTACCGGCATGCGCATTTGCGTACGGATCATCTGGCTTAGTTCATAAAACCGTTTAGAATCGATATTGGTTTTTAAGCCCAATACCTGGTGCACTTTCAGGATCATGACCACTTCTTCGATAGAGGTATTGCCCGCGCGTTCGCCAATGCCGTTAATGGTGCCTTCTATCTGGCGGGCGCCGTTTTGCAGGCCGGCTATGGAGTTGGCGGTGGCCAAACCCAAATCGTTATGGCAATGTACCGAGATGATGGCTTTATCGATGTTTTTAACGTTTTCTTTCAAAAATTTGATCTTGGCGCCGTACTGATCGGGCAGGCAATAGCCATTGGTATCGGGGATATTGACCACGGTAGCGCCGGCGGCAATAACAGCCTCAACCATTTGGGCCAGGTAAACCACATCGGCGCGGCCTGCATCCTCGGCGTAAAACTCGATATCTTCTACTGCGCGTTTGGCATATTTTACCGCTTCAACGGCACGCTCCAATATCTCCTCGCGGGTGCTGTTGAATTTATGCTTGATGTGCATATCCGACGAGCCGATGCCGGTATGGATACGCGGATGTTTGGCATATTTTAATGACTCGATAGCGGCATCAATATCGCCTTTGTTGGCACGGGTAAGCGCGCAAACGGTAGGATTTGTTACCGCCTTCGAAATCTCGACAACGCTCTGAAAATCTCCCGGACTTGAAACCGGGAAACCGGCTTCAATAATATCCACGCCCAGTAGCTCCAGTTCTTTAGCTATCTCAATCTTTTCGGGAGTGGTTAACTGGCAGCCTGGTACCTGCTCGCCATCGCGAAGCGTGGTATCAAAAACATAAACGCGGTTGGGATCGTGTAACATATCTTTCTTTTTAGTATCAAGTAGTAAGTATCAAGTAGCAAGATTTGTTCCTGGTATATAATGCGTAACTACTGTAATTATTTATTAAACTTTAAATATCGTAAATCGGCTTCAATTCTGCTGATTTTTTAACTTCTATTTTATATTGTTTTAACGTCAGACTTAATGAGTTTTCCGTTATCGTCGAACTCAAGGATCAAAAAACTATGATCAAATCCACTTTCGTAAAATCCTAAATCGTAGGAGAACCCAAAGTTTCTTTCTGGCTCACCAAGCAGTTTAATAACTGCCAGGCTATCCATCCCTTTTTTAAGAAGATGGTGCTTCAGATCCGACAACATGTAGTGCCTATTATTATCGAAAGGATCAACTTTACTTTGTTGAACCCATTGTTTTCTATCAAACTTCAGCTTATCCTCTTCACTTGTATCGGCTCCAAAATGTACCGAATTTATGAAGAGCACCAATCCACCTGCTAATACTACTATCACAATAACAACAGTCCATAATAAACGTTTATATCGTGCCTTCATATCATAAAGCCTTTTATTCTTTCACAGCGACAAAACGAAGCCTTTTGTAATCTGCATACCATTGGCCATTTTCGTTATAGTAGGGTTCCAGCTTTTTGGTGATCTCGGCCAGGATTTGTTCTTTTTCTTCTTCTGCTATGCCTTCTAAAAACTGAGCGCCAAACATGGTTACCCATTTGGCTACGCCCTGGTCGCCGTCCTGTAACGGGGTTTTACGGTCGTAATGGGCGGTGAAGGTTACACGGAAACCGTGGTCTTCCAGTAACCTGGCGTATTCGGCAGTTGAGGGGAAGAACCATACTTTGGTTTCGGCCTGGTCGTGATAATCGTGATTTTGCAATACCAAACGGATGGCTTCCAACAATTTGGCTACGTTGCCTTTGCCGCCCATTTCGGCCACAAAACGACCGCCGGGTTTTAGGGCCTCGTAAATGCTTTTTATAGCGCCATTGGCATCCAATACCCAGTGCAGGGCAGCGTTGCTGAACACGGCATCGTACTTTTGTTCGGTATAAAAATCGGCAGCATTCTCTACCGCGAAATCAACACCGGGGAACAGTTTTTTTGCCTGCGCAATCATATCAGGCGAATAATCGGTGCCTTTTACAATGGCGCCTTTATCCTGGATCTGCTTGGTTAAATGGCCCGTGCCGCAACCTATATCAAGAATATGCTCGCCGGGTTTAACATCCAGCAAAGCCAAAACATCCTCCCCGTATTGAAATACAAAGGCATGTTTCTGGTCGTATAAATCAGCGTTCCATTTCATATCATTAGTCATTAGTCATTTCGCTTCGCTGTCATTAGTCATTAGTAGGTTTTCTACCTTTCGCCTTTGACCTTTTGCCTTTAACCTAAATACTCAAGCACTTTTTGCCCCATGGCTTTAGTGCCTAAAATTTTGCTTTTATCGGTATTGGTATCGGCAATGTCGCCGGTGCGGTAGCCTTCTTTCAGCGTTTTGTCGATAGCTGTGGTGATGAGTTTAGCTTCGTCTTTAAGGCCGAAACTGATCTCTAACATCAAAGCTACGGATAATATAGATGCCAGTGGGTTGGCCTTATCCATACCGGCAATATCATGTGCCGAGCCGTGGATAGGTTCAAAAAAGCCGGTGCCATCGCCAATTGATGCCGATGCCAGCATGCCCATTGATCCTGCTATCTGCGATGCTTCGTCGGTTAAAATATCGCCAAAAAGGTTAGCGGTTAATACCACATCAAACTTTTTAGGATTTTTAACCAGCTGCATAGCGGCGTTGTCAATAAACATGTGTTCGGTTTCAACCTCGGGATAGTTTTTGGCCATGTCCTGTACCACCTCGCGCCACAGGCGTGATGCTTCCAGTACGTTTGCTTTATCAACAGAGCATAATCTTTTACCGCGTACCATGGCAGCTTCGTATGCTTTTATGGCGATGCGTTCTACCTCGTAGCGGGAATAGATCATCAGATCTGACGCGGTATTACGGTCCTCGCTGCGTTTTTTCTCGCCGAAGTAAACGTCGCCGGTAAGTTCCCGGAAGAAAAGAATGTCGGTTCCTTTCAAAATTTCCGGTTTCAGGCTCGATGCATCCAGCAGCTCATCAAATAACATGATAGGGCGCAGGTTGGCATACAAACCCAGTTCTTTACGGATCTTTAATAATCCCTGCTCGGGGCGAACCTTTGCCGACGGATCATTATCATATTTTATGTGACCGATGGCGCCAAATAAAATGGCATCACTGGCTTTTGCTTTTGCTAAAGTTTCGTCGGGCAGTGGATTACCTGTAGCCTCGATACCCGCGTGACCCATCAGGGCCTCGTCGAAAGTAAACTCATGACCAAAATCCCGACCGATTTTCTCTAAAACTGCTTTACCCCAGGTGGTAACCTCTGGACCTATCCCGTCGCCGGGTATTACTAAAATGTGTTTTTTCATGCGCCCCCTAACCCCCTAAAGGGGGAATATTTTTGTTATAGTTAGATATTTTTATGCGGGTTTTGTGCCGCGTATTTCTTTTAATTTCATTGTCATGCGCTCGGCGTCGGTTTCTACCCATTCGGTATACTCATCTATCGCTAACAAGCGCAACTCATCATCAATATAACCTTCCTCAACCATTTGTTTTGACATGGCCACTTTTGCCCAGATGCCTGCTTTGTTGGTAAAGTTTTCTTCGCCCTTTTGGTAATCCTCGTCGGCGTTAAACTCCGCGATATTGGTAAAACCGGCTTCTTCAAAATATCCGGGCAGGTCTTCGGCTATGTGGTTGTTCATGCCGGCATCACCGCGCCATCTTAAAAAGGTAGCATAAAACCTAAGCATGCTTGGCGGCGGTTGCGGTTGCCATTCCAGTGCTTCGTGGTTATAATCCAATATCGACACCATGCCACCCGGTTTTAACAACGAATACATTTTTTTCAAAGCTTCAACAGGGTTGTTTAGCCATTGCAAAACCCTTGCAGCTACAACCAGGTCGAACTGTTCTCCAGGTTCGTATGCAAACAGATCGGTATAAATCAGATCAAGGTTTTTAACATCAGCATAAGTTTCCTTACCGCTTTGGATAAAATACTCTGTATTATCAATACCCGTAACATGACCGGTATCCCCAACTTTAGCGGCTATATCTTTAGATATCGCCCCCGTACCACAACCCACATCCAAAACCTTCAGCCCAGGTTTAAGGGCAGACACAAGTGTCGCATAATCATTCACCAAACTACGTTCGTCAAATAACTTCGCGGTGCCTTTGCCTTCTCTGTGGATCGTTTTATTTTGGTTCATTAGTTCACTGGTTCATTAGTTCATTGGTCTTTGTCGCTGGCATGGCTTTTCTGACCTTTCGCCTTTTACCTTTCGCCTTTCACCCTTTTACCTCTGGTCTTCAAATTCCTGTATCAGCTCCTTTTTGCTCAGGATGTAGTCGATATCATCATAACCGTTGGTCATGCAGGCTTTTTTGTAGGGGTTAACCTCAAAGGTTTCCTGCTCACCGGTGGCCACAATTTTAATGAACTGGTCAACAAGGTCTATCTCTACAACTGCATGCTCATCGGCGTAAACCGCATCGAAGATCTTCTTTAAAAATTCATCGCTCACCTGTACCGGCAGCAAGCCGTTATTAAGTGCATTGCCTTTAAAAATATCGGCAAAAAAACTGCTTACGACGGCATCAAAGCCATAATCGGCAATGGCCCAGGCAGCATGCTCTCTGCTACTGCCGCAACCAAAGTTTTTGCCTGCAACCAGTATTTTACCGCTGTAATTTGGGTTGTTGAGTACGAAATCCTGTTTAGGGTTATCGTCTCCGTCAAAACGCCAGTCGCGGAATAAGTTATTGCCAAAACCATCGCGGGTGGTGGCTTTCAAAAACCTTGCGGGGATGATCTGGTCTGTATCGATATTCTCGATAGGCAGAGGCACCACGCTGGTTTGTATATGTTTGAATATTTTGGTTGCCATGATCCGAATATTGTCTGAATCAGAATTTATAGAATTTAAGAATATCCAGAATGCTTTTATAGCTGCTTAAATTCTACGTTCCGATTCAAGTTAATTTAGTTTGATATTATATTTTGGATTAAAGATCAATTTATATTGTAAGCTTAAACTGCCAAAGTTTATTAACAAGCCCAACGGATAATCGTAAGCTACAGTGTAGTTTTTAGCTTGTGCCAAGTGTACATCCTCTAAATTGATGATAGCCTTTAGTTCCACAGAAATCTTGTCTTCAACAATAAAATCTGCTCTTCGTGTGCCTACATCTATACCATCGTAAAAAATGGTATGTTCTTGTTCCCTAACAAAGTTTACACCGGCCTTTGCTAATTCAATTGCCAGGCATCGTTGATAAATTACTTCCTGAAAACCATTGCCAAGAGTGTTGTGTACTTTCATAGCACAACCAATTACTTTATATGTAAGTTCGTCCCTCAGCATGATTGATAGAAATTCATCCGTCAATATTATTTTATTCTGTTAATTCTAAAATTTTGCAAATTCTGATTCAGACAACTGATTCAGACAAAAACTCCCTGATATCCGTAACCTTCCCCGTAATCGCGCTTGCAGCCGCTGTTAAGGGGCTTGCCAGGAAAGTGCGGCTGTTTGGTCCCTGCCTGCCTTCGAAGTTGCGGTTGGAGGTAGATACGCAATATTTACCTGCGGGAATCTTATCCTCATTCATACCCAGGCATGCGCTGCAACCTGGTTCGCGAAGCGGGAAGCCGGCGGCATCAAATATTTTATCCAGTCCTTCGCGGATGGCTTGTTCCTGTACTTGTTTGGAGCCGGGAACTACCCATACGGTAACGTTGTCTGCCTTGTGTTTGCCTTTTACAAACTCTGCTACCTGGCGTAAATCTTCGATGCGCGAATTGGTGCAACTGCCGATGAAAACATAATCAATAGGTTTACCTAATAATTGCTCATCATCATGCAGGCCCATGTAATCAAGGGCTTTTTTGTACGATCCCTGTTCTTTTGCCTCAAATGAAGCCGTTTCGGGAACGTGTTGTGTAACGCCAATGCCCATACCGGGGTTTGTTCCGTAGGTAATCATTGGCTCAATATCTTCGGCTTTAAAGGATAATACTTCATCAAAGGCTGCATCTGCATCTGAGTATAAAGCTTTCCAGTAAGCTACTGCTTTGTCCCACTCTTCGCCTTTAGGGGCAAATTCGCGGCCTTTTACATATTCAATCGTGGTAGCATCAGGAGCTATCAATCCGCAACGGGCACCCATTTCGATGCTCATGTTACAGATGGTCATGCGGCCTTCCATGCTCAACGCGCGGATGGTATCGCCCGCGTATTCCACCGCGTAACCTGTACCGCCTGCGGCCGAGATCTTTGAAATGATGTACAGGATAATATCTTTGGCTCCAACACCTTTTTGCAACGTGCCGTTTACTTCAATTTTCATGCGTTTTGGGCGCGATTGCAGTAAACACTGGGTAGCCATTACCTGCTCAACCTGTGATGTGCCTATACCAAACGCTATGGCACCAAAGGCGCCGTGTGTTGAAGTATGGCTATCGCCGCAAACATAAGTGCCACCTGGGCGGGTAATGCCCAACTCGGGCCCTATTACGTGTACAATACCCTGGAAAGGGTGGCCTAAACCGTAAAGCTCGATACCAAATTCAGCACAGTTTTTGGTGAGCATATCAACCTGGTAACGGGAAAGTTCTTCTTTTATCGGGAGGTGCTGATCAATTGTAGGAACGTTATGATCGGCCGTGGCCACGGTTTGTTTTGGCCTGAAAACCGGTAAGCCCCTGGTGCGCAGACCATCAAATGCCTGCGGACTGGTTACCTCGTGTATGAAGTGTGTGTCTATGTATAAAATATCCGGAAACCCCTCGTTGCTACTGACGACGTGCGCATCCCATATCTTATCAAATAATGTTTGTCCCATGGTTTTATAGTATCAAGTAGTAAGTATCAAGTATCAAGACAGCTGCGTAAGCTGCAAGCTTGATTTTGATACGGCATTATAGTATCAAGTAGTTAGTATCAAGTATCAAGACAGCTGCGTAAGCTGCCAGCTTGACTTTGATACTGTATTATAGTATAAAGTAGTTAGTACCATGCAAGTAAAAAAATCTTACTACTTGATACTAACTACTTACTACTAAACCTACGCTTCTACAACCTGGTTTTCAGGGCGTAAGCTGCGTACAGTTTTACCTGCCTGCCATAATTCGCTTTCGCGTAATTCTTTCAATTCAGCATCAAGTTTTTCGCGGTAATCTTCTTTGCTGTTTGAATCGATTGATTTTTGTGACTCAACACCTGTTGCAACGCTTTTGTACAGGTCTTCAAATACTGGTTTAGTAGCATCACGGAATTTTTTCCACCAGTCTAAAGCGCCACGTTGTGCTGTAGTTGAGCAATTGGCATACATCCAGTCCATACCATTTTCTGCAACTAAAGGCATTAATGATTGAGTTAATTCTTCAACAGTTTCGTTGAAAGACTCAGATGGTGAGTGACCATTTGCACGTAATACTTCGTATTGTGCAGCAAAAATACCCTGGATACAACCCATTAATGTACCACGCTCGCCGGTTAAATCGCTGTATACTTCTTTTTTGAAGTTAGTTTCGAATAAGTAACCGCTACCAACAGCGATACCTAAAGCGATAACACGCTCAAAAGCCTTACCTGTTGCATCCTGGAAGATTGCGTAGCTTGAGTTTAAGCCACGGCCTTGCAAAAACATACGGCGTAATGAAGTACCCGAACCTTTAGGGGCAACCAAAAATACGTCAACATCCGCAGGTGGAATAATGCCGGTTTGCTCGTTAAATGTGATACCAAACCCGTGAGAGAAGTATAATGCTTTACCCGGAGTAAGGTGTTTTTTAACTGTTGGCCATAGAGCTATTTGTGCAGCATCGCTCAATAAGTAGCAAATTACGGTTCCTCTTTGCAAAGCTTCTTCAATTTCAAAAAGGGTTTCGCCCGGTACAAAGCCATCGCTGATAGCTTTATCCCATGTTTTGGTGCCTTTACGCTGACCAACAATTACGTTGATACCATTGTCTTTTTGGTTTAACGCCTGGCCCGGACCTTGAACGCCATAGCCAATTACTGCTACAACTTCATCTTTAAGAACATCCTGAGCTTTTGATAAAGGGAACTCATCGCGGGTAACTACATTTTCTTCGGTACCGCCGAAATTTAATTTTGCCATTGTTTTTGATTTTTTGTGATTTCACCGATTAAGGATGATTTCACCGATTTTATTGTTAAAGTTTATTTTGTTGATGATTTCACCGATTAAGAGTGATTTCACCGATTTTGATTTTTTACTTATTCAGCGTATCTAATTCCTCACGATAACGCTTGGATGGGGCGACCGGCCTTTTACCTTTCAGCTTTAGCCTTTCACCTCCTCACTACATCGTAAATACTTTCTGTCCCTGGTTTAAATATTCGTTCTCAATAACGTCTTCGCCCGGTTCAAGGCGCTCAAACTCGCGCAATTTACGGTTAAATCCGTCACTATCTTTAATAATTGCAACACGTGCACTGCGTACAAATTCTATCAGGCCGTAAGGTTGCAAAATGCTGATCAGGTTATCCGTTTCCTCGCGGTGTCCGGTGGTTTCAAACACGGTATAATCCTTGCGCAACACTACTACACGGGCTCCGTTCTCGCGCAATAAACGCTCAACGCTCACCTTCTCGGCAATAACATCGGTTGATACTTTATATAACGCCATTTCCTGCCAAATAACATCTTCGTTGGTGTGATAATAGCATTTTAATACCTCAACCTGTTTTTCTATCTGGCGGGTAAGTTTGCGCACCACATCTTCCGATTCGTTGATTACGATATTAAAGCGGTGAATGCTCTCTATCTCCGATGGAGAGGTATTTAAACTATCAATATTGATTTTACGACGGGTAAATATAATAGCTATCCGGTTTAACAAACCAATCTGGTTCTCGGTATAAACCGTGATGTTAAATTCCTGTTTTTCTGTATCCTGGGTCATGATTTCTTTTTTTAAGTTCCCCCGTTAGCCAACGGGGGATTAGGGCCTCTATTTTAACCTGATCTCGCTTACACTGCATCCTTGCGGTACCATGGGGAACACGTTGTTCTCTTTGGTAACCATTACTTCTAAAAGGAATGATCCTTTGTTGCTCAGCATTTCATTTAATGCCGATGGCAGATCTTTGCGGTCATCAATACATTTACCGGGGATGCGGTATGCTGCTGCCAGCGCCACAAAATCGGGGCTTTGGATATCAACGAAAGAGTAACGGCGTGAGTTAAACAATTCCTGCCATTGCCTTACCATACCCAGGAAACGGTTGTTCAGGATGATGATTTTTACATCGATGCCGCATTGCATTATAGTACCCAATTCCTGGCATGTCATCTGGAAACCGCCATCGCCAATGATGGCAACAACTGTGCGGTCCTGCGCGCCAAATTTAGCACCAATGGCAGCCGGCAGGGCAAAGCCCATAGTACCTAAACCACCGCTGGTAACATTGCTGCGGGTTTTATTCAGTTTGGCATAACGGCAGGCCACCATCTGGTGCTGGCCTACATCCGTAACTATTACAGCTTCGCCTTTGGTTATTTCGTTAAGTTGCTTAATCACCTCGCCCATGGTCATTTCTGCCGATGTTGGGTTTAGTTCAGGTTCAATTACCTGCTCTACTTCCTGGCGGGTGTATTCATTGAATTTAGCAAGCCATTCGGTATGCTGTTTGGCCTCAACCAATGCAGTAAGCAAGGGCAGAGTTTCTTTACAATCGCCCCAAACCGGTACGGTTGATTTTACGTTTTTGTCTATCTCGGCCGGGTCGATATCCAAATGGATCACCTTAGCCTGTTTTGCATATTTATCAAGGCGGCCGGTTACACGGTCGTCAAAACGCATCCCGATAGCTATCAATACATCGCATTCATTGGTCAACACATTTGGGCCATAGTTACCGTGCATCCCCAGCATACCCACATTTAGCGGATGATCTGTTGGGATAGCGCCTGCACCTAAAACGGTCCATGCTGCCGGAATCCCGCTTTTTTCAACAAAAGCTTTAAACTCCTGCTCGGCGCTACCCAAAATTACACCTTGTCCAAAAAGGATAAATGGTTTTTTCGCTTCGTTAATTAAAGCGGCAGCTTCCTGGATGTACTGCGGGCGAACTATAGGTTTTGGCCTGTAGCTGCGGATGTGGTTGCAGGGTGTATAACCTTTATAGTTAAACAGCTGGATCTGCGCATTCTTTGTAATGTCGATCAATACTGGTCCGGGGCGGCCGCTTTTGGCAATGTAAAAAGCCTTGGCAATCACTTCAGGGATCTCATTGGCATCGGTTACCTGGTAGTTCCATTTGGTTACCGGGGTAGTAATGTTGATCACATCGGTTTCCTGGAAAGCATCGGTACCTAAAAGGTGCGCGAAAACCTGGCCGGTAATACATACCAATGGTGTGCTATCAATTTGCGCATCAGCTAAGCCTGTTACCAGGTTAGTTGCACCGGGACCGCTGGTAGCAAACACCACACCCACTTTGCCGGATGTACGTGCATAACCCTGCCCGGCGTGGATGCCGCCTTGCTCATGGCGGACCAGGATATGGTTCAGCTTATCATTGTAATCAAATAAAGCATCGTAGATGGGCATAATTGCGCCACCCGGATAACCGAAGATGGTATCAACACCTTCAACAATCAATGCCTCCAATAATGCTACCGATCCTGAAACTTCAACAATGGCGTCCGCAGCTTTTGTTTCAGTAAGTACTTCTTGTATAGCTTCCATAACCGTATATTTTTTTGTTTTACGTTGAACGTTTTACGTTCTACGTTTTATTTAATTTAATTCATTATTCCACGTACAACTTAAAACGTCATACGTATCACCTTTAAGGCATTTCATCTGTTACACAACCTTCGGCGGCTGTGCTTACTGTTTTGGCGTATTTGTACAGCAATCCCTTTTTCGCTTTCAGCTCGGGCTGTACCCAGTTGACTCGGCGTGCCGCAATTTCCTCTTCAGATACCTTCAGTGTCATGGTGTTTGTTGTTGCATCAATCTCGATGGTATCATTATCCTTAACAAAGGCAATCAAACCGCCGTCATAAGCCTCGGGTGTAATGTGGCCAACCACAAAACCATGCGTACCACCGCTAAAGCGGCCATCGGTAATTAATGCTACCGAAGCGCCTAAGCCTGCACCAAAAATGGCGCCTGTTGGTTTCAGCATCTCGGGCATTCCCGGTGCGCCTTTAGGACCAATGTTGCGGATAACCACCACATCGCCGGCACGTACATGGCCGCTTGTGATCCCGTGGATAAGTTCAAACTCGCCGTCGAATACACGGGCAGGGCCCTCAAAACGCTCGCCTTCTTTACCGCTGATTTTGGCAACGCTGCCGCCTTCGGCAAGGTTTCCGTATAAGATCTGCAGGTGACCGGTGGCTTTTATAGGATTTTCTGCCGGGAATATGATCTTTTGGTTTTCAAACTCCATTTCAGGAACGTCTTCCAGGTTCTCTGCTATGGTTTTGCCGGTTACTGTTAAACAGCTGCCATCTATCCAGCCTAATTTTAACAGGTATTTCATTACTGCAGGTACACCGCCTACTTTGTGCAGGTCTTCCATCATGTATTTACCGCTTGGCTTCATATCGGCCAGTACCGGGATGCGGTTACTTACCGCCTGGAAATCATCCTGGGTTACTTTAACGCCAATGGCTTTTGCCATGGCTATCAGGTGCAGTACGGCGTTGGTTGAGCCGCCAAGAACCATAATGGTTACTATGGCATTTTCAAATGCCGCACGGGTCATGATGTCTGATGGTTTAATATCTTTCTCTAACAATACCCTTATCGCTTTACCGGCTGCAAGGCATTCCGCTTTTTTCTCGGGGCTTAATGCCGGATTAGAAGAGGAGTAAGGCAAGCTCATACCCAAAGCCTCAATTGCCGATGCCATTGTATTAGCAGTATAAATACCACCGCAGGCGCCTGCACTTGGGCAGGCATTTTTTACCACGCCCATAAAATCCTCGGGAGTGATGTTGCCGGCTATTTTTTGGCCTAAAGCCTCAAACGCCGATACAATGTTAAGGTCTTCACCTTTATAGTGGCCAGGTTTTATAGTACCACCATAAACCATAATCGACGGGCGGTTAAGCCTGCCCATGGCGATAACAGAGCCTGGCATATTTTTATCACAGCCCGGAAGGGTGATCAATCCATCATAATATTGCGCCCCGCAGACCGCCTCAATTGAATCGGCAATTACATCGCGGCTTACCAATGAGTAGCGCATGCCTTCGGTACCCATGCTCATGCCATCGCTTACACCAATAGTATGAAAAATAAGGCCTACCAAATCTTCGTCCCAGATGCCTTGTTTAACTATTTTGGCAAGGTCGTTTAGGTGCATGTTGCAGGTGTTACCATCGTAACCCATACTGGCCACACCAACCTGTGCTTTTTGCATGTCATCATCAGTTAAGCCAATGCCATAAAGCATGGCCTGCGCTGCCGGCTGGGTTGGGTCTTGCGTTAAATTCTTGCTATACTTATTCAATTCTATAGCCGCTATAGTATCTGATGATGAACTCATTTTATTTTTTTGTAGACTAACTTTGTAAATTATTCTTGTTGTTGACCAGGTTTATTTGATTGCTTGAATCAATATACGTAAGGTAGATATAGCAACCGCGAATAACAATAGTCAGGATTTATTTTTTCAAAAAGTATATTATATCTTAATATATTAATTTAACAATATAAAATTACGTATATATAATAATTAAAAGAATATAATTTTTAACAAAATAGACCAAAGTTCAAAACGGTATTCGGTACATATTTTATGCATGCATAGTAAATTGCCGATTTTCTTCCTAAAATGGGGTTGATGACTGAAAAAGTTTGTCAGATGTGCAGATTTCAGGTGTGCAGATATGCAGATGATGACGCGGTTGCTTAGTGTCAAAATTCGTAAGTCTGTATTCTAAAATTTACGCCTCAAAGAGTAATATCCACACATCTGAAACCCGCATATCTTAAGAATAAATCACCTAACCACTCATAGGCATCTTTGGCCATTTCAATAGCACGCGGCTTAATAGTCAGCTGGTACATTAAAAGCTGCGCTGTCCTTTAATAATTTGAGCGGCCTCCTGGCGGGTATAAGATTTAGTTTGCCCACTTAAATGCATGGCGCGTTCCTTATCCAATATACCAAGTTGCTCATCGGTTAGTTTAAAGTCGCCTTCTTCTTTAATCTCCCTTTCCAGGAGGGTATAAATAGCCTTTACTTTACTATCATCTGCATCGGCGAGATAGGCCATTAATTTTTGGCGGATACTTAATGTTGTTGCCATTAGTTTAGTTTATATATAATTTATGCTCGTTTACAGTGTTATAATAGCATTCCACCGTCCCAAAAACGATCAAAAAAAAACGCCCGGTTGATATACCCGGACGTTTTTTCTGAAAAATAAGGGTATAGTTTATTTATGCAGAATTCCTTCGGCTAAAATAATGACCTTATTGTTTAATGCTTCAACTACGCCGCCTTTGATAAAAAACACTTCTTCTTTACCGGCGTTGCCCCCACGTACAATCAGCTTACCATCCTGTAAGGTTGATATGATAGGCGCGTGGTGGTTTAATATCTCAAATAATCCCAAGGTACCAGGTACGGTAACCGATGTGGCTTCGCCCTCGTAGATCTTTTTATCGGGAGTAAGAATTTCTAAAGTCATTTCTTTTTAGATGTGAGATATGAGATGTGAGATGTGAGACAACTTGTCTCCTGATCTGATATCCTATACCTCTTGTTCTTTTAATATGAGTATGAGATTTGAAATGGTAAATCTCAAATCTCATATCTCAAATCTCATATCTTAGTTATTGGCTTCTGCCAATAATTTTTTACCTTTTTCAATGGCATCTTCAATGCTTCCAACTAAGTTGAATGCACCTTCAGGGTACTCATCAACTTCGCCATCCATGATCATGTTGAAACCTTTGATGGTATCTTTAATGTCAACCAATACACCTTTTAAACCGGTGAATTGCTCGGCAACGTGGAACGGCTGAGAAAGGAAACGCTGAACACGACGTGCGCGTGATACAACTAATTTATCTTCTTCAGATAACTCGTCCATACCTAAGATGGCGATAATATCCTGAAGTTCTTTGTAACGTTGTAGTGTTTCTTTAACGCGCTGAGCGGTATTGTAATGCTCATCGCCCAAAATAGCCGGGCTTAAGATACGTGATGTAGAATCCAAAGGATCCACAGCAGGGTAAATACCAAGCTCTGCAATTTTACGCGAAAGTACGGTTGTAGCATCTAAGTGGGCAAATGTTGTTGCCGGTGCAGGGTCAGTCAAGTCATCCGCAGGTACGTAAACGGCCTGTACAGATGTGATTGAACCACGTTTGGTTGAAGTAATACGCTCTTGCATGGTACCCATCTCAGTTGCCAGTGTTGGCTGGTAACCTACCGCAGATGGCATACGGCCTAATAACGCCGATACTTCGGAACCTGCTTGTGTAAAGCGGAAAATGTTGTCGATAAAGAAAAGGATATCGCGGCCTTTACCGTCCTCATCACCATCGCGGAAATACTCAGCAATAGTTAAGCCCGATAAAGCCACACGTGCACGTGCACCAGGAGGCTCGTTCATTTGACCGAACACGAAGGTTGCTTTTGAATCTTTCATCATTTCGGTATCTACTTTAGATAGATCCCAGCCACCTTCTTCCATTGAATGCATAAATGCATCACCATATTTTATAATGCCTGCTTCAAGCATCTCGCGCAAAAGGTCATTACCTTCACGTGTACGCTCGCCAACACCCGCAAATACAGATAAACCTGCATAAGCTTTCGCGATGTTGTTGATAAGCTCCTGAATTAATACTGTTTTACCTACACCGGCACCACCAAACAATCCAATTTTACCACCTTTTACATAAGGCTCCAGCAAATCGATTACTTTGATACCTGTAAACAATACTTCAGTTTCGGTAGATAAGTCTTCGAAACGCGGAGGAGTATTGTGAATAGGGCGGCCATTGGTTTTGTCAAGATTTGGTATACCATCGATAGCATCGCCTACTACGTTAAATACACGGCCTTTAATGTTTTCGCCAATTGGCATTTTGATAGCCGATTCCAAATCCAAAACTTTCATGCCACGTAGCAATCCGTCTGTTGAATCCATCGCAATCGCGCGTACACGATCTTCACCTAAATGCTGCTGAACTTCTAAAATGATTTTTTGGCCATTATCTTTCGTGATCTCTAACGCGTCATAAATTTTAGGAAGATGAGCGTCATCAGCGAAACTTACGTCAACTACCGGACCGATGATCCGTGATATTTTTCCAATGTTTGGCATATATAACCTGGTGTTTAAGAATTTTCCTTTTTAATAGTATCCTGCTTGTAAAATATAAGATGCTATTTCAGAGGCGCAAAGATAAAATTTCTATCCCAATTTTAAAATAGAAAGTCAACATTTAGAATGCGTTTTTTAAACCATACAGCTAAATGAAAAAACTGAAGCCGAATAATTGCCCGAATATTCGGTGTATTACGTAACAAAAGAAATAATCACCTCGTAGAAATAACTTCTAATTAAAAAAATACACTATTAATTACCCAGAAACGATTATGCGCAAAGCACAGGTCCTACTCATTTCTACACTTTTGTTTTTTTCGGCATGCAGGCTCGATACTTCTATCAATCCCATAGCACACACTGATACCCCGGTTGAAACAAGCACCGGATTTTATAGCCGGTATATCGCTATCGGCGATTCACAAACCGCGGGTTACGCCAACGATGGCTTATATAATTGGGGCATTTACAACTCCTTCCCCAATATTTTTGCAGGCAGCCTGGAAGGCGCGGGCTTAAAAACATTTAACCAGCCCTTGTTTAGCATCGCCCAGATGAACGGCACCGGCTTTATGGAATTAAAAGGCACCGACGCCAATGGCCAGCCCCTGATTTTAAAAGACACCTTAAAGACCGCGATTCGCGGCAACATCAATGTTAGTGGCGTAGGCAACATACAATTGCTAACTAAATTCAGTGGCGATAACGACAATTTTGGTATAGCCGGACTAAAGGTAGCTGATGTAAGCAATGTACAAACCGGAAACACCAACAGGTATTTTGAACGCTTGCTGCCACTTAATGCCCCCGCAAACAACACCAGCTATGTAGATTTTGTTACCAGCAAGCCATTTAGCTTTTTCACCCTAAATTTGGGAGCTAACGACGTTTTTGGTTATGCGATGGGCGGCGGTGCAAAACTGGAAGCGCTCACCGACAAAACAACCTTTAACTCCGCTTATGCGTTACTGGTTAATAAATTGACGGCTAACGGGGCAAAGGGAGTGTTAACTACCATTCCGGATGTAAGTTCCCTGCCGTTTTTTACAACCACCAGGCTAACCGAAGTATTAAATAAGGTAAAAGCCATCAACCCTGCTTTTGATAAATTATATATTGAGGCTAAGCAGTCTGCCGATGCCGGTCAGGACGGTTACGCGGTACGTACGGCAACAGCAACAGACCTTTTATTGTTAAGCCTGAACGTTGCCCGGATAGGGAAACAGGTTTCAACAACACACGGAGCACAATATTACGGGTTATCGCCTTACGCGCCAATTGAAAACAAATGGGTGCTTGATGCTAACGAAATAACGATTACTGCCGATTACACCAATGCTTATAACAAGTATATTAAGGCTACTGCAACAAGTAAATCGCTGGCATTATTTGATGCCTATACGTTTTTTTACAAGATTAAAGACGGCATGGTTATACAGGGCATCCCGGTTTCGTCGAATTATTTAACCGGCGGCCTGTTTTCATTAGATGGCGTGCACCTTAGTCCGCGGGGCAACGCTATTTTGGCCAATAATTATGTAGCGGTTACCAACGCCAAATACGGAACCTCATTAGCTGAAGCCAAACTATTTGATTACAGCGCAAATTAATCGCCAAAATCAAGCATTATTTTGCCAATATGCCCGCTGCTTTCCATAAGCTGGTGGGCTTTGGCTGCTTCAGAAGCAGGAAAAACCGAATTGATAACCGGCCTGATATCTCCCGATACCAACAGCGGCCAAATAATAGCTTTTAATTTGTGGGCGATAGCTCCTTTAAAATCCACTTCCCGCGAGCGAAGCGTAGAACCTGTGATGGTCAATCGCTTTCGCATCACCTGTGCCAAATCAATTTGAACGTTGTTGCCATTCATCGTATTAATAAGCACCAGCCGACCCTCAACAGCCAGCGATTTAATATTGCCGGCTGTATAATCGCCCCCTATCATATCCAGTATCACATCAACGCCTTTGCCCTGGGTTATATCGTTAATAACATCGGCAAAGTTTTCTGTTTTATAGTTAATGGCTTTTGCAGCCCCCAAAGCTTCGCAAAAACGGCATTTATCTTCCGATCCGGCTGTTACATAAACCATATGGCCCAAGGCTTTGGCCATTTGAATAGCGGCCACACCAATACCACTTGAGCCGCCATGAACCAGCAAGGTTTCGCCGTCCTTTAAACCGGCCCGGTCAAATATGTTGCTCCAAACGGTGAAAAATGTTTCGGGCAACGAGGCTGCTTCTGTAAATGAAAGGTTTTCGGGTATCGGCAGGCATTGTTCTTCGGGGGCATTACAATACTCGGCATAGCCGCCGCCTGTAACCAGGGCGCAAACTTTATCGCCAACCATCAGGTGGGTTACTGTTGTACCAATAGCTACAACAATACCTGCAATTTCTAAACCCGGGATATCCTGCGGCGCACCGGCTGGCGGCGGGTAATTCCCTTTACGTTGAAAAACATCCGGCCGGTTAACGCCCGCGGCCGAAACCTTAATTAATACTTCGTTATCGGCATAAGCAGGTTGCGGCCTCTCGGCTATCTGCAAAACGGAAGGATCGCCGGGCCGGCTTATTATTACTGCTTTCATTTTATTGAAATGATGTATTCCTGTTTTAGTCTTAAGTACTAAGTCTTAAGCCTGGAGCCAAAAGTGATAACTCACAAGGAAGATTCAAGACTTCGGACTTGCGACTTAGTACTTAAGACTTAGACACAAAGATAACCTTAATCAAAGCACTAATGTTTAATAAATAACAGGTTGGCCCGGCCTTTAAACCCACACATAACCGTCATATTGTTGCAATTAGAAATAATTCGTGCGGTTGTTGTACCTTTTCATGCCGATAAAAAATTAAATTTGCACCCGCAAACAATCATTCTTTTGGACAGAAAACTGATAATAGGAACACGTGGCAGCGAATTGGCGCTGTGGCAGGCTAATTTTGTAAAAGACAGCCTTGCTGCCATCAATATTAGCGCCGAACTAAAGATCATTAAAACACAGGGCGACCGTATCCTGAACCTTAGCTTTGATAAGCTGGAAGGCAAGGGTTTTTTCACCAAAGAATTAGAAGAAGAATTATTAGCCGGCACTATTGATCTTGCGGTACACTCGCATAAAGACCTGCCGACCGAAAACCCTCCGGGACTCATCATCGCAGCAGTTTCAGAACGGGAAGACCCATCTGAGCTGTTGTTGATATTGAAGGATTGTGTGGATGTACGCCAGAAGTTATCCGTTAAATACGGGGCTATTGTCGGCACATCATCCAACAGGCGTAAAGCCCAGTTACTGGCCTACCGCCCCGACCTGGAGATAGAAGACTTACGTGGCAACGTACCTACCCGCATAGGAAAGCTACGCGATGAAAAGTATGATGCCATTATGCTGGCCAAGGCCGGTGTAAGCCGTTTGAATATCGATTTAAGCGAATTTCATGTAGAGGAACTAACCCCTGCCGAGCTGATCCCTGCACCTGCACAGGGCGCTTTGGCTATCCAGATACGTGAAGCCGACCAGGAACTTTTTGAGGCCCTACAAGCACTGCACCACCCGGATGTTGCCGAGGAACTGGCTGTAGAACGCACTGTACTTAAATTATTTGGAGGTGGTTGTCACCTCCCGTTAGGTTGCTATTGCCGCCGGGATGAAGGCATGTTCCAGGTGTTTACGTCAAAAGCCAATGAAGGTGACGAATTTCCGGATCGTTTGTTTATAGAAGCGCCAACTACCGAGGGCCTTGCGCAAAAAATTGTTGCCAAATTTGCAAAAGACAGAAAATTCCCGCTGAAGGTTTTTATATCGAGAGAACTATCTGAACAAAGCTATTTCAAAAAATCGATGGAAAACCGGGGCATTCAAATAGAAGCCCGATCGCTTATCCGTACCGTACCGGTAATGACCAAGCTTGATCCATATATATTAAGGAACATCGACTGGGTATTTTTCAGCAGCAAAAACGCTGTAGAATATTTTTTCCAGCTAAACCCGCAATTCCCTAAAAAGGTAAAATTTGGGGTGATGGGGAGCGGCAGCGAAGAGATGTTACGCCGCAAAGGCTACTTTACCAACTATGTTGGCGAAGGTACCGATACTGCCGAGGTAGCCGAAGAGTTTGCCAAACTGGCCAACGGCACCATTGTATTGTTCCCCGGCGCCGAAAGCCCCATGAGAAGCATACAGCAGGGGCTATCTGCCGATACAAAAATCATCGACCTGCCGGTGTACGAAACCGTGCTGGAAGAAGAGGTAGAGCCCAGCGGCGCAGATGTAATGGTGTTTACCAGCCCATCAAATGTGGAGGCTTATTTTGCCGATAATTTGCTCGATCCGTACCAGAAAGTGGTAGCGATAGGCAAATCAACCGGCAAAAAATTTGACGAAATGGGCGTAAAATACACACTCCCCTACTCGCCCGACGAAGTTGGCCTGGCAGAGGCAGTGTTTGGATTGTAAGCCCCCTAACCCCCTAAAGGGGGAACTATAGAGGACTAATTATAAATAAAGATTTTTTAAAACTCCCCCTTTAGGGGGCTGGGGGGCATATGTTACAAAGACCACGCAGAAACCGGAAAAGTGAAGTGATACGCCAGATGGTGCAGGAAACGCATGTTAGCGCGGCTAACCTGATTTTCCCGTTGTTTATTGTTGATGGTACATTTCAGAAAACTGAAGTATCATCGATGCCGGGTATTTACCGTTATTCTGTTGATAATTTGCTGCGCGAAATTGAGAGCTGCCTTAAATTGGGTTTAAAATCTTTTGATCTTTTTCCTAATATCGATGAGGCTTTAAAAGATCCGATGGCCACTGAAAGTCATCGTGAAGAAAGTTTGTATCTAAGGGCAATCCGCGAGGTGAAGAAGAATTTTCCCGAAGCCTGCGTTATTACCGATGTGGCGATGGACCCCTACAGCAGTGACGGCCATGACGGCATTGTTAAAAACGGTGAAATATTGAACGACGAAACGCTGGACGTATTGGGCAAAATGGCCCTTGCCCATGCGCAGTGCGGTGCTGATATTATTGCCCCATCAGATATGATGGACGGACGCATTGGATATATCAGGAATGTATTGGACCAAAATGGCTTTACCAACGTTTCTATTATGTCGTACTCGGCCAAATACGCAAGCGCTTTTTATGGTCCGTTCAGGGATGCCTTAAATTCGGCACCCAAGTTTGGTGATAAAAAAACATACCAGATGAACCCGGCCAACCAGCGCGAGGCATTGATAGAGGCGAACTTAGACGAACTGGAAGGAGCCGATTTTTTAATGGTAAAACCGGCCCTATCCTACCTGGATGTGATAAAACTGGTAAAAGATAATACCGAACTACCCGTAGCCGCCTACAACGTAAGCGGCGAATATGCCATGATAAAAGCCGCCGTACAACGTGGCTGGCTCAACGAGCAGCGCGCCATAACCGAGGTGCTTACCAGCATTCGCCGGGCAGGCGCCACTGCGATATTGACGTATCATGCTAAGGAGGTTTTGGAGAATAAATGGCTTTGATAAAGTCAAAATTCAAAAGTAAAAATTCAAAATGAACCTGAATTTTTTGACTTTTAAATTTTGATTCTTGGTCTTTAATTTGGTTGTAAACAAGTTGATGTTCAAAGTAAAAATTCAAAACAAACACTGAATTTTTGACTTTTGAATTTTGACTTTTGACTTATAAAAATGTTAGATTCAATAAAAAAGATGTTTTCGGGCGAGGCTAATGAGCCGGTTAATACTACGGGTAAACCAGACATTAGCAGGGAGAAAAGTGCCGAACTTTATGCTAAGGCTAAAACTTACTTTCCGGGTGGGGTTAACTCGCCGGTAAGGGCATTTAAATCGGTATATGGTACGCCCTTGTTTATTCAAAAAGGCGATGGCAGCCATATTTGGGATGCCGATGGCAACGAGTTTATCGATTATTGCTGCTCATGGGGGCCCCTCATTCTTGGTCATAACAATACCAAAGTACGGGAAAAGGTTATCGAAGTAATGCAAAACGGTATGTCATTTGGCGCACCAACCGCTTTAGAAAATGAACTGGCTGAACTGATCCTGAAGAACAATAAATTTATTGAAAAACTGCGCTTTGTAAGCTCGGGTACCGAAGCGGTTATGTCGGCCATCAGGCTGGCGCGTGGTTATACCAAACGCGACAAAATCCTGAAATTTGAAGGCTGCTACCATGGCCATACCGATGCCTTGCTGGTAAAAGCAGGGTCAGGCCTGGTTACCTTTGGCGAAACTTCATCTGCAGGCGTACCAAAGGCCTTTGTTGACGAAACCATCGTGGTATCCCTGAACGATAAAGAAGCCCTTACCCTGGCTTTTAATGAATTTAAAGATCAGATTGCAGCTGTTATCATCGAGCCTATTCCGGCCAATAACGGTTTGCTGTTACAGGAAAAAGAATACCTGCAGTTTTTGCGCGACATATGTACCCAAAACGGCACATTGTTAATTTTTGACGAAGTAATTTCGGGTTTCCGTGTTGGTTTTGAAGGCGCTGCCGGTTACTACCAGGTTAAGCCGGATATTATTACTTATGGCAAAATCATCGGCGGTGGTTTGCCTGTTGGCTGTTATGGCGCATCTGCCGAAATTATGGGCAATGTATCGCCCGATGGTGGTGTTTACCAGGCCGGTACCCTATCGGGCAACCCGGTAGCTATGGCCGCCGGCATTGCTCAGCTGACCGAACTTTTGCGCATGGGCTTTTATCGCGACCTGAATAATAAGAGAGAAGAATTTACCGAGGCTATCCAGCGTTTTGCGACAGCCCGTAACTATAAATTTAAGGTGTTTGGTATCGGATCGATATTCTGGTTTGCTTTTACAGATAAAGAGTATATTCGTAAAGCAGAAGATATTGATGCAGCAAGCATGGAAAAATTCAAAAAATTCCACCGCGAACTGATAAACCGGGGTATTTACCTGGGTCCATCGGGTTACGAAGTTGGCTTTATATCATCGGCACATACAAAAATTGATTTAGAAAAAACCAAACGCGCTATTTTTGATAGCCTTGACCTGGTTTTCAGTAACAAGTAAAAACAGGCAACTGACAACAGAAACCCGACAACAGATAAAATGAAAAGGACATTTGTAATTTTTTACGCGCTCATCATCTACGCCGTTGCTCAACTGGTATGGTGGGGGTATATGCTGGTAACACCTCACGCAAGGCCAATCAGCATGGTACTATGCGAGGGATCGATGTTTATACTGGTTTTTACGCTGGGCGCAGTTAGCCTGCATAAAACCATCAATAAGGAACGTAAGCTTCAAGAGCAAAAAAAGAACTTTTTACTTTCGGTAACGCATGAGTTAAAATCGCCGCTGGCATCTATAAAAATCCTGCTGCAAACCATTCAGAAGCGCAACCTGACCAGGGAACAGGTGTTGGATTTTATCGATAAATCGCTGAACGATGTAGAGCGCCTGGATGATATGGTCGAGAATATGTTGCTGGCCTCCAAAATCGAAAACCAATCATACACGTTTCCTAAGGCAAGCTTTAATCTTTCGGTTTTGGTAGATAGCATTGTAAACCGCTTGCAAATCAGCAAATGCGATTGCAACCAAATGATCATCGATGCCGAGATTGAGCCCAAAATTGAGATTACCGGCGATAAGTTCGCGCTTACATCGGTAGTGACCAATTTAATCGAGAACGCTGTAAAATATTCCAGCCCATGCTCGGCAGTGGTGGTTAAGTTGTTTTCAAAAGATGATAAGGTATACCTGGAAGTAGCCGACCAGGGCATCGGCATAGCCGACAATGAAAAAGCCCGCATTTTCGACCGTTTTTACCGTGTAGGCAGCGAGGAAACCCGCAACACCAAAGGAACCGGCCTGGGCCTGTATATAGTAAAAGAGGTGCTGGATAAGCACCATGCCAGTATTAAGGTGAAAGACAACCGCCCTGCTGGTAGTATTTTTGAAGTTGTTTTTGGATAACACGAATGGCACCAATTATATCGAATTTCACAAATCTGCTTCGATAATTTCAATGGCAATTCGTGTAATTAGATATAATTTGTGTGAATTGGTGCTTAATTATAATTCGTGTAATTCGATAAAGTTGGTGACAATTCGTGTTTATTAAATTAAAAGTTATATGCTTATCAAGAAAAGAATTCTATTAGCCGAAGACGAAGAGCATTTGTTGGAAGCCATTAAACTTAACCTGGAGCTGGAAGGTTATAAAGTTTCGACAGCTAAAAATGGTAAAAAGGCTTTACAGTTATTTAAAGAAGAGCGTTTTAACCTGGTGATATTGGACGTAATGATGCCCGAAATTGACGGCTTTGTGGTTGCAGAAACCATTCGACTGGAAAATACCGAGGTACCTATCATGTTCCTGACAGCCAAAAACACCAATGAGGATAAAATTTCGGGCCTTAAAAAAGGTGCCGACGATTATTTAACCAAGCCGTTTAACCTGGAAGAGCTTATTTTAAGGGTGAACAACCTGGTAAAACGCAGCCTGAAAGGCGATGACCTAAAAGAGTTTAACAGCTACAAAATAGGCGAAAAGACCATCCACTTTAACTCGTTTGAATTGGTTAATGAAGATGGTTCTATCACTCCGCTTACCAAAAAAGAAACCATGTTGCTGAAGCTTTTAATTGAGCGCCGTAACGATGCAGTATCGCGCGAGCAGATCCTTGAAACTGTTTGGAACTATGATGTATACCCATCAACCCGCACTATCGATAACTTTATCCTAACCTTCCGCAAGTACTTTGAACCCGATCCTAAAAACCCGGTTTATTTTCATTCAATACGTGGTGTAGGCTATAAATTTACCGATAATCAGCACTAATTAATGTTCAGTAACCGGGTGCGCATATTTATTGCATTTGTTTTCCTGCTATCATTGGGCTTATTGTTGTACCTGCGTATTTATGAGCTTGCGGCGGTTGCCGTAATGATGATTATTTTACTCATTTGGGATTACTTTAGGCAGGGTACCCTGGTGGTTGCGGCCAAATATTTTCACCATAAAGAATTTGATAAGGCAGAGGCATCGTTAAAAGAAATAAGCAAACCCGAGTGGCTGAGCAAAAAGCGCCGGGGTTATTATGAATTTATTTACGGCGGAATTTGTATACAAAAGCAGGATTTTAAAGCAGCCGAAAAGCATTACGAAATTGCAGCCCAATTTCCGTTACGATCTGTTAACGACCATGTAGCCGCGTTGGTTACAGTAGCTAACATCAGCATAAGGCATAACAATTATGATAAGGCGAAAGCCTACCTGCAACTGGCCGAACAGCATACCGATAAAATTACCGCCAAAATGAAGGATGTTATCAACAAGCTTCACAAGGAAATTAAAAATAAATAAATAGAGTCAAGAATCAAGAGTCAAGAGTCAAGACAGGAAAATGCATAGCGGATAGGCCATCATAGTGTCCGCCCATTGTCGGTGTTATCACCAACGATAAAAGTCTTAATTCCTGATTCTTAATTCTTAACTCTCTTCTAAAGATATTAAAACTAAATAATAGAGTCAAGAGTCAAGAATTAGGAATCAAGACAGGAAAATGCATGGCGGATAGGTTGATCTATATATTCGCAATCCACCGAAAAAGTCTTAACTCTTGATTCTTGACTCTTGACTCTCTTCTAAAAATATGAGAGATTCGTTATTAATAAAGGCAGCTTTTTCCGAAAAAACAGAACGGCCACCAGTGTGGATGATGCGCCAGGCCGGCCGTTTCATGAAAGAATATTGGGACATCAAAAACAAGTATTCCTTTTTGGAAATGTGCAAAACACCGGAGCTTGCCGCCGATGTTACCATGCTGCCGGTTAACTTATTAGGCATTGATGGTGCCATCCTATTTTCGGACATTTTGGTTACCGGCGAAGCTATGGGCGGCGATTTGAGTTTCAATGCCGGCACAGGCCCTAAGTTTGCCAACCCTGTACGTACACAAAAAGATATTGATAACCTGCAAACCGATGTAGGCGATAAATTACAATATGTTGCCGATGCCATCAAATTAATTCAGCAACGTTTAAATGGCAGTATCCCGCTGATTGGTTTTGCAGGCGCGCCATTTACCGTGATGAGCTACCTGGTTGAAGGCGGGTCGTCAAAAGATTTTAAGCTTACCAAACTGATGCTGCACAATGAGCCCGAGATGGCCCATCAGCTGTTATCAAAAATTGCAACTGTTACAGCCGATTACCTGAACCTGCAAATTGAAGCCGGCGTAAACGCGGTACAGATCTTCGATAGCTGGGCACAGGCTTTGGCATGGGATGATTATAAAGAGTTTAGCCACTACTACATCCAGCAGATTATCAGCAAACTTAACCGTAAGGATATCCCGGTGATATCGTTCTGCAAAGGCAGCTCGGTTTTTGCACCGCTAATGGCCGAGGCTAAGCCGGATGTGATTTCAATTGATTGGAATGTTGATTTGCTGGATATCAAAAAGCGTTTACCTGCCGGTGTAGCCGTGCAAGGTAACCTTGATCCGCATATATTATATGCCGACAAAAAAGTAATTAAAGACCGCATATACCGCCTGTTCGACCGGATGAAAGACGAGCCCGGCTTCATTTTCAACCTGGGCCACGGCATTATGCCCGATATCCCGTTTGATAATGTGAAGTACGCAGTAGAGATTATTAAGGAATATGCCCCCTAACCCCCTAAAGGGGGAACTATAGTCGGGGTAATAAAAAAAATGCAAATCAAAAAATCCCCCCTTTAGGGGGTTAGGGGGCTTCATGTACGAATACGTTCTCGCCATACATATCATTTTTGTAGTCTGCTGGATGGCGGGGCTATTCTATAGCGTTCGCCTGTTTATTTACCACACCGAAGCACAGGACAAACCGGAACCGAACCGTACAATCCTTTCCGAGCAATTTGAGATTATTGAGCGGAGGCTATGGAACATCATCGCTATTCCATCGATGTACAGCACTATAATAGCAGGCATCACAATGCTTACATTGAAGCCTATATGGCTTCAGTTTGGATGGATTTATATTAAGCTTGGTTTTGTTGTTGTTTTGGTGATATACCATTTTATCTGCCAAAACAAAATAAAACAAATGCGTAACGGCGTATTCAAATGGACATCTATACAACTCCGCCTTTGGAATGAGTTAGCCACCATCATCCTTTTTGCTATCGTGTTCCTTGTGGTACTTAAAAGCACGTTAAACTGGATCTTTGGAGTTGTTGGCCTGGTTGCCCTTTCGGTAATATTAATGATTGCGGTGAAAATTTATAAGCGGTTTAGGGAGAAGAAGTAATCACTCATTAAAACTCATCACTTTTAGCGATGAATGCTGCGCTATAAACTGAAAATCCCTGTCATCGTGTAATAAAGTAAGCTTATTACTCATTGCATAAATCGCTATTAAGCAATCATTTGATTTGCGAATAGTTACTCCCTTTGTTCGAAGGTCCCGGTATAATTCCGCAGCTTTTACTGCCATATCATAAGCATCTTCATGGAGTTTAGTTAAGTTATCAAAATGTGATTTAACTATGCGCTCACTAACATTTGATGTTACTCCCTGTAACATCTCCTGAACGATAGTGGGACAAGTAGCAATTATAATGTTATTCAGGTTGCCTATTAAAAACTTACTGGATTCTGTTTCAATGCCCTTAAAAAAGTTGATCCATACCGATGTATCAACTAAAAAAATCTCCCTATTCAAAGGCCTTGTCATCTATTTCAACCTTGCCCCATAATTCAGCGAGTTTTTGTTGATTTTCAAGCGTAACATAAAGTTTTAATGCCTGTTCAATTATGGCTTTTTTAGTCTTTAAGTTGCTTAATTTTTTTGCCTTAGCCATCAACACGTCGTCGATATCAATATTTGTTCTCATACACACAAATTTTAATAAATATACACATTTTTATCGTTGGTAAAAACTAATTTTATTCTTTTAAATCACCCCATCTTTCATCACCAACTTCACCATTTTCAAAACTTTCATATCCTCGGCCGGGTTACCGTCAACAGCAACCAGGTCTGCCAGATAACCGGCCTTAATATTCCCCAAATCCTTCAATCCAAAAACTGCGGCGTTAACCGATGTTGCCGAGCGCAGTACCGCTAAGGGCTTCATGCCGTATTCGGCCATTAATATCATTTCCTGGGCATTATCGCCGTGGCTGAATACACCAACATCCCCGCCCATGCAAATAGCAACACCGGCCTTTAATGCCTCGTTAAAAATGTAATGCTTTTGCTTTACTCCTGCCGGCTCCGGGTCGATACCCTTCTTCCAGCCTTTGTAGCCCGAAATTGATTCGGTGGCGTTGAGGGTTGGGCATAAGGCTATGCCTTTTTCTTTCATCAGCTTAAACAGTTCAGGTGTGCCGCCGTCGCCATGCTCAATGGTGGTTACGCCTGCCGCTATAGCCCGGCGCATGCCTTCGGTAGTTGATGAATGCACAGCAACCGTGCGGCCGCTGCTTTTTGCTACCTGTACAGCTACTTTCAGTTCTTCTTCGGTAAAAGTAGGGGCAGCAGTACCGTTTATCCCCCAACGATAGTCCACATAAATCTTTACCACATCTGCGCCATGGCCAATTTGCGACCGCACCGCCCTGGCTATCCCATCAATACCATCAGCTTCTTCGCCGCCTTTAATTATGCTGGCTTCGGCAACTTCTGATTTAGGGCCATAACTGCCGGTGGCTACAATTGCCCGGGTGGCTACCAACATCCTGGGGCCGGGGACGATGCCTTTTTCAATCGCAGTTTTTAAGCCAGCATCATCATAGGCAGCGCCTTCGGTGCCCAGGTCACGTACGGTAGTAAAGCCGGCCATTAAAGTTGCGCGGGCATGGTTAACCGCACGTGCGGTACGTTCGGCACGGCTTTCGCCAAGTACCTGGTCGTTCCAGGCAGTTTCGTTATAGGGATGCAGGAATAGGTGCGAGTGGCCTTCAATTAGTCCGGGCATCAGGGTTGTGCCCTTTAGGTCAATCACCTTAGCATTGTCAGGTATTTTTATCGTAGCGGGTTCTCCTGCTGCTTCGATGTGATTACCCTTTACCAGTACCCACCAGCCTGTGTGCATCTGCTCACCGTCGAAAACACGATCGGGTTTAAGTAATATATAGGTTTCTGTTTTTTGGGCAAATATGGGCAGGCAAAAAATGAGGAGTATTATTGTGGCTATTGTTTTCTTCATTATAAATAAAGATAGCTTTTTGTATAGGAGAACGTGTTTTGATGCCGTCTTTTATTTCAGGAGAAAGGAAGGTTACGATCCTCACGTTCATCTCTCTGCCAGGATTCGGCGTCTCCGAATGGAGATGGAGAGATAGCTCTAAAATTCATAACCCTATTCCGTAAATCCTCCATATGGGAATCATTTGGCCGTATAGGCTTTAACTCAAAATCGAGATCAAGTTTTTTGGCCAAGGCGATAATTTTTTCTATGCTTTCTTTATTATCCGACTTTAATATTAATTCCATTATTTAAAGTATTGACTTACATATAAAAATACAATTATTCAAACCCGATTACAAATGATTACTTTGCTATTCAATAAAAACAAGTTATAAAAGCGTAGTCGTCCAATTAAAAAATATTTCAAACCCCATGCAACCATTTGCCCCAGGTTACCATCTTACTTTTAAATGATGTTTTTGGAACCTAAATATACTATCGAACAATTGGTTGACCGCTGCAAAGCGGGCGAACGTAAGGCACAGGAGTTGTTATACAAACAATTGGCCGGTAAAATGCTGGCCGTGTGTATGCGCTACGCTACCGATAGAATGGAGGCCGAAGACATGCTGCAAAACGGTTTTATAAAAGTTTTTGGCAAAATGGCTGATTACCGGGCAGATGGATCATTTGAAGGTTGGGTAAGGCGCATTATGGTACACAGTTCTATAGAATACTATCGCAAGCACCACAAAATGATGCAGGTAGTTGATATAGACGAGGCAGGCACCGAACCATCAGTTAACCCGATAGCTGCCGCCAACCTTGATGCCAAGGTGCTGATGGGGCTGATACAGCAACTTGCACCGGGTTACCGCATTGTATTTAACCTTTATGCTTTAGAAGGTTATGCACACAAAGAAATTGCCGAAATTGTAGGCATCACCGAAGGGGCATCAAAATCGCAGCTATCAAGGGCGAGAACGATATTAAAAGAACAAATTGCAAAAATGGAGAGCAAAAGCTATGGATATGCAGGATAAGGAT